>OJOD01000010.1_pt1 | contig 217723 bp, 225 predicted proteins | sample 1598221 | NCBI WGS metagenome assembly OJOD01 (sample SAMN03922464, study PRJEB24848) | human gut metagenome | isolation source: stool sample | host: Homo sapiens | place: Germany | collected 2010-11 | reverse complement strand
TTTTCGTGAATCTCGGCTTTTTGATATGCTGTTTTTTACAGCACCTATCGTCAGATTGCATAAACGGAAAGTATTTGTGGGCTTTGCCCACACCCACAACCTTTGAAAAGGTCGACCAAACTTTTACAATTGCTTGATAAAACAGTTTCCTAAACCATAATTTACCAAAACTTGTGATAAATAACCGTTTTAACAAAAATTGTTATGGGTATGTATTACTACACCTTAATTTTACGGCATAATTTAGTATTATTTAGATGTAAAAGGTTATTTTGCATTTGATTTAAAATCCGCCTTGTATTAAAAACATAAAGAATATAAGCATATAAAATCAGTGACTTGCTTAGTTAATAGAAGTAGGTGAGGGGTTTTTACTGTATTTGCATATTATAATACAGTTAAAAGCAATGTTTTACGGGAAACAGGCAAAAAGAAAAACCGCATACAAGCCTTAAAAACGGCTTGGTTATGCGGTTTATTTGTGGAGCTGGTGAACGGACTTGAACCGTCGACCTACTGATTACGAAACATTACAAGAATTTGAAAAAGTGCAGTAAACAAGCGTATTTTTATTATACATTGACTAACATCAGACTAACATCATTTTTTGCGGTTCCGCAATCGCAGAGATGTAATCGTTTAGGTCTATAATTTTATTGATTTTCTTAATCTGATTTGTTTGCACTAAATGTGTATAAATATTCAAAGTCGTTTCGGGCTTTGCGTGTCCGAGTTGGTTTTGGACATAAAGTAAATCTTGACCGCAAAAGAACAAGTTTGTAGCAAAAGTATGTCTTAGATAATGTGCGGTGAATCTTTCAATAACAAACGGAACGCCTTTTGGGTCGAACTTACTTTTTGGCTTTCGCTCATATTCGGAAAAATCTCCGTATTTAAGATTGAGGTCTGCCATATAGCTGTCCCACAGTTCTCGCCACGCTGTTGTTGAGAAGAACTCCCCTTTTGTTGTAAGTACAACAAAGTCGGATTGTTTATGGTTCTTTTGATTTTTCAGAAAATCCACAAGGGTGTGGGGAATATTGACTGTTCGTATGCCAGCCTTTGACTTTGCGCCTTGCACAATGTGCGGAGTTCCTGTCATTACAAGTTTTTGATGAACACTAATTTGAGCATTTTCAAGGTCAATGTCATACCATTGCAACGCAAGGCATTCACTTAATCTTAAACCAGACAGCATCATGATCATAGCAGGAAGTTGTGCTCTGTGTGGCATTTCCATAACCCACCGCTGTTCTTGCTCGGTCAATGCCCTGCGCTCGCTTACAGGTGCATTTTTCGGTATTCTGACATATGTTAATGGATTGTAGTCAAGTATGCGGTTTTCAACAGCAAAGTCAAACACCTGCCTTGCGGTCATTCTGTAATCACGCAGAGTTTTCTTTGAAGTCGGTTTGCCTGTATGTGGATTTCGTGCGAAATAGTCATTTATGATACATTGAAAATCTGCTTTTACAAGTTTGCTGATTGCAACATCGCCTAATACAGAAAACGGTTTAAGGTTTGTTTTATAACTCTTATACTGCTTGTCAGAAGAAAGCAGAGCCTTTTTGTATATCAGCCAATTTTCGCAGAGTTCACTGAACGGCATATTCTCGCTAAGAATATCCATACCTTTGCTGATTTTTAGCTTGATTTCATTTGCTTTGCGTGTAACCTCAGCTTGCGTTTTGCCAAATACAGACTTATACATAGCTTTGCCGTTTTCATCTCGTCCGATATAGATATTTTTTTGATACCTGCCGTCTTTGCGTTTTTTCATTATAAACACTCCTTTTTAATGTAAAAAGGGTGCAAAAATCCCTTGTGTTTTTATTCGATAAACTTGCAAAACACAAGGGAGTATGGTACAATTATATTGCGTTTAACTGCACCGTTGCACCCTGTGTAATGGTTTCCGCTCTATCCTGTTGGCGCAGGGTAGGGCGGATTTTTTATTCTAATAAATGTTACTGTAAAATCCTACGGCTTTGCCGAGAATACGAACTTTGTTCATTTCTTCTTTTTGGTAATATAGAGGCTTAAAGGTGGGATTTTCGGGGCGAAGTTCTATGCTGTTTTCGGTTTTATAAACTCGCTTGAGGGTTGCCTCATCTTCAATGAGCACCGCTGCGATTTCTCCGTTCTCAACTTCCGGCTGTTCTCGTATGAACACTATATCGCCGTCAAAAATGCGTGCGTTTATCATACTGTCGCCTTTGCACCGTAAAGCAAAGGTGCCTTTTGCTTTTTCGGGCATATTTATGTAGTCCTCGATATTTTCTTCTGCAAGAATAGGCTCACCACAGGCTATTGTGCCTAATAAAGGAACTTTAACCATTGTAGGTATTGGCTCTATATTTTTGATGTTGGAGAGGTTTGCTTGTTCGCTTTCTCTTTCCATTGAAACATCGTCAAATCCCATAAGCCAAGCCTCACTTACATTTAAAGCCTTAGCTATTAAATATGTGCGAGTTTGCTTAGGTTTGAACTTTCCTGACATATATTGGCTCATAGCGGATTTAGGTATTTGTGTTCTTTTGCATAATTCAGTTTGAGTTATGCCTTTTAATTCCATAGCTTTTAATAACTGTTTATAAAATTCAGCCATAAGTTTCACCTCGTCTTTACTTGCATTATATAATAAAGTTTAGAAAAAATCAAGATATTTTTCAAAATTGTTTAGAAAAATTGAAATTTTGTATTGACAAATGATTTTTAATGGGTTATACTTAGTTTAGAAAAACTAAACAGGAGGTGACTACAAATGAATAATCCAGCTTTTGATTACAGCAAGCTCAAAGGCAGAATTAAGGAGCAGTGTGGGACTTGTTTCAACTTCGCTAAGAGTTTAGGCTGCTCAAGCAACACTTTGTCGGCGAAAATCAACAATGCAAGTGATTTTTCACAGACAGAGATTATCAAATCAGTTGATATTCTTGGATTAAAGAAAGAGGATATTTCAACTTATTTTTTTACACCTAAAGTTTAGAAAACTGAACTTATAATCAACAAAAAAACTGAATAGAGTATGTTTCTAATCAGCTTTATAGTTTAACCGAGGAGGTGAGAAGATGGGTGCAGCGGATATCGGATATTTAATTGAAGTAGTCGCAAGAGCGATTGGTTGTATTTTGGTAGGTCTTGCTTTTGTATGGCAGAATAAAGAGATAAAAGTACTTAAAGCCGAAATTCAAAATCTTACAAAGCTTCTTTGTTCTGTAATTTCGGGTGCTAATTTGAAGTGATTTCGTCAGCAGTAGCTTGGTTGTATGTATCGATAAGATTAACTACAATTTTGCTTAATTGCTCAACTTGGTCATCTTGTGATTGACTTTGAAGTTTAGCAGTATCATTGTTAACAATAGCAGTTTGGTACTCGGTATGAGCAGTATCGTTATTGATAATTGCGGTGTTATTTTCTACAAGGGCTGTATTTAATGAAACACAGTCTGAAAAGAAGTTTAATATGGCGATAACCAATAAAATCACAGTAGATAACGCTTTTATTGACATTGTTTTTTTGTTTTTATCAGAGGTTGAGGATTTAGCATAATCATCAACAGGGATATGTACAGCTTCCAAAGTTTCCAGTTGTTCATCGCTAAATTCTACTTCAATTTCTTTTTCACCTTGTGGAATATTAAGAGTTTTAACATAATAATCTATTGCTTTCTTCATGTTTTCAAGTGCATCAACCGGAATAACAATCTGCGTTTTTATTTCATTAAGAGGCTTTACAAGTGATTTTTCAAGTGAAAGACTAAGATTGTCAAAAACTTGTTTAGAAAATTTGTCGATAATCGGAGTAATGTTTTTTTGTATATCGGTTGACATTTTCTTTGAAAATAGTTCGAGAGCTTGTAACATCTGTGAAATGTCAGGTGTTATGTCATTATTTACATTAGTATTGAAGTTTAAGCTATCCATAGTGCTGTTCCTTTCTATGAAAAATACATTTTATAACAATAATACAAAAATATTTGTATTTTGTCAATGTTTTTTCACATTAAGGGCTTTTAAACAGCAGAAAACAGCGTAAGGAGGTGAGGAGATGGGAGGAAAAATGATTGGCAACTATGCAAATGACGGAACACTTTATATATCTGCAACAAATATTCAGGAGTTTAAATGCCTTATAAATAAGGCAAAAAAACAAGCTGACGAACTGCAAGATACAATTAATCAGCTTGAGTTTTTCAATTTTCATTTTAAGTTTGCGACTGATGAGTAGCTTTTTGTTCTTCAATCATATTTTTCAGTATAGTATTGAAAATATTGTAACATCTAATTACAAATAATACAACAAAAATCGAGGAGGTGAGAAAATGGCAAAACTTAAACTTATTGACACAAAGGACAAGTTTCTTCTTGAAATTGACGGTACTGAAATCCCGTATGTTACAAGCTATCAGATTACCCGAACAGTAGGCGACGTTGTACTGCTCAAGCTGGCACTCAGCGTCGCCAATGTGGAAAAGGTTGAAATCGTATCAGACAAAATTACAGAGGATAACAGAGGTGTAAGGCAATAAATTTATAAGGAGGGTATATATGCCAAAATCTATGAAAACAGTAACCAACTGGGACGATGTCCCACTCTACATAGATTTGCCGTTGCTGGCAACCCTTTGGGGGTTCTCGGTTGATTGTTTAAAGAAAAAAGCACAGTCGGGCGTTTTGCCGGCGGCAAAGATGTTCGGTGAGTGGAGAATATCTAAAGAGGACGCAAAGGCTTACTTCGAAAAGGCTTACAACGAAACGCAGGAGGGAATAAAAAAAGATGGAAGTAATTATCAACAAATCTAAATCGTATTCGTTTAAGGAGGTTGAAATCGGAGATGTGTTCTCTGATGATTTAGGACGCTTTATGATGAAAGTATCATACGAAACAGCAATATGTTTAGATGATAATATGGTCTATGGCATTAACAGCAACACAAAATGCTATCTGAGGGACTGTGTGATTATAGAGCGTGAACTGCTCGAAAATCTCAAGAAAGGAGCAAACGGATATGAGTAAGCTTGAAAACTTACAAATCTGCATTAAAGACGGCGAGATTGTAGTATTGCAAGGACTTGACACCGTTACGGCTGAAAGGCTTGAGGACATTTTAAACTATGTTGCAGAAGTCAAGGAAAGCCTTGACAGGCACAAACTCAGCAACAGAGCAACAGGCATTAAGCGTGTGGCTCACAATTGCAAGAAGTTTATTAGGTGCTTAAAAGGTGCCTTATCTGATGAGGAGGTGTAACAGATGACAGAAAATGTTTTAGAACGAATGGAAAGGATTGACGGGCAGAGAAAAATCTCTGATTTCATCGTTAAGCAAAAACAAGATTATGAATTTAAAATCAGATATGCAACTATCAGAGCAAGAGAATTTGTAGAAGAATGTGATAAGCGAGAATTAAACTATCATGTTTCCGTTGGCGGTCTTGACAGCATTACACTATTTATCTTTTTAAAATCAATCGGAATCCACGCACCGGGAATCAGCGTCTCTTATCTTGAAGATGTAAGCATTCAAAAAATTCATAAAGAGCTCGGAATAGAAAAATTAAAACCGTCGGTTCGATATGTAGATAGTACAGGGAAAGAACACCGTTGGACTAAGCAAGATATAATCCAGGAGTTTGGATTCCCTGTTTTATCAAAAGAAATAGCGTCAAAAATTGAAACGCTTGCAAATCCAACCGAAAAAAACAAAACTGTTCGACACGCTATTGTAACAGGCGAAACAGGTGCGTATGGTGGTTATCAAAAAAACAGTCGTATGAAAATGTCGCAAAAGTGGCTTGAAAAGTTCGGTGGTTATGCAAACGATGAAGAGGGCACGAGTTATCAAATTCCAAATTTCAAAGTATCATCAAAATGCTGTTATTATCTGAAAGAAAAACCTTGTGATGTTTGGGCAAAAGAGCATAACAGCGTACCTTTCCTTGGGCTGATGGCTTCCGAAGGCGGAAGAAGAGCTAAATCTCTAATGATAAATGGCTGTAATTATTTCGGTAAATCTACAATCAGGTCAGCACCGTTTGCAATTTTCAACAGACAAGATATTTTACAGCTTGCACTTGATTTAAATGTTCCTATTCCTGAAATATACGGAGAAATAGAGAGGCGTACAGACGGAACTTTGTACACAACTAAGGCTCAAAGAACAGGCTGTTCAATGTGCGGATTTGGTTTGCACTTGGAAAAGCGTCCGCATAGATTTGATTTGCTCAAAGAGCGAAACCCAAAAGAGTGGGAGTATTGGATGTATAACTGCTGTACAGACGATAAAACAGGTGAAAGATATGGTTGGGCAAGAGTGCTGGATTATATCAATGTTGACTACAAAGAAGAAAACCGCTGAAGCTTTCGCACAGCTCCAACGGTTTAAGAATATAATATGAAATCAATCAACATTATTATATCCTTAATTTTATAAAAAATCAAGATATAAAGGAGAAAAAAGAATGTCAGTAAAAATATCAGCTTTTGAAATTGAAAATGTTAAGAGAGTAAAGGCGGTTGCTTATGAACCGACCGAAAACGGACTTACCGTGTTGGGCGGTAAAAACGGACAGGGCAAGACGTCTGTTCTTGACGCAATTGCGTGGGCTCTCGGCGGTAATCGTTTCGCTCCGTCTGCTCCGTACCGTGAGGGTTCAACAATTCCGCCACATCTAAAAATCAAGCTCTCAAACGGTATTGTTGTGGAGCGCAGCGGTAAGAACAGCAGCCTTAAAGTAATTGATACCTTAGGCAACAAAGGCGGACAGGCTTTGCTTGACGCATTTGTCAGCAACTTTGCTCTTGACCTGCCGAAGTTTATGAATGCAACAGGCAAGGAAAAAGCTGACACGCTCCTGCAGATTATCGGTGTAGGCAACAGAGTTTACGAGCTCGAAACGCAGGAAACACAGGTGTATAACGAGCGCCGTGCTATCGGTCAGATTGCAGACCAAAAGAAAAAGTTTGCCGCCGAAATGCCCGAGTTTGAGGGCGTGCCGAATGAACCTGTGTCAGCCTCGGAGCTTATCAACAAACAGCAGGAAATTCTTGCACGCAACGGTGAAAATAACCGTCTGAGAGCAGAAAAAGATAACCTTGAAAACCGTGCCAATAATTTGCAGAGCGAAATCAACAGGCTTAACGAGGATTTGAGGAAATACAATTCCGAGCTTACAAAAGTGCTTGCACAGCTTGAACAGAGCAGAAAGACCGTTGCCGAACTGCACGATGAAAGCACGGCAGAGCTTGAAAGAAACATTACCGAGATTGACGAAATCAACCGCAAAGTCAGAGCAAACCTCGATAAAGCAAAAGCTGATGAGGACGCAAAGGAATATTACGGCAAGTACGCCGATATGACGGCACAGCTTGAAGAAATCCGCAAAACAAAATATGACTTGCTCAACAACGCAAATTTGCCCCTTGACGGCTTATCAGTTGAAAAGGGCGAGCTTACATACAACGGTTTTAAGTGGGACAACATGAGCGGTTCGGAACAGCTTCGTGTCGCTACAGCAATTGTTCGCAAGCTCAATCCCGAATGCGGATTTGTCCTGCTTGACAAGCTCGAACAAATGGATACCGACACACTCAAAGACTTTGCAAAATGGCTTGAATCAGAGGGCTTGCAGGCTATTGCAACAAGAGTTTCAAACGGCGATGAATGTTCAATAATCATCGAGGACGGCTATATTAAGTCCGAAACAACCGCACCTGCAGCAACACCAACTTGGACAGAAGGAGAGTTTTAATTATGGATACAAGAACTACAACAGCAAAAACAAATACAAATGAATGCGTAATCAAATGTAATCCGCACAGAGAGCTTGCCTGCGGTTATACCAAAGTCAAGATTATGCCCGAAAATTATTCAAGAATTGTTTTGATTGCAGGTATGACAGGCAAGTCAATACAGGACCTTACAAACGAACTGCTCAATTACGCAATCGACTATGTTGTCATTGATGTTGACGGCAATAAAATCAACTTTTCAGATGTACAGGGGGTAAGATAATGAACATCACAAAAGGTAAAATCAAGTCGGCTCAAAAGGTTGTAATTTACGGTCCCGAGGGTATCGGCAAATCAACTTTTGCTTCGCAGTTTCCGAACCCTCTGTTTATCGACACAGAGGGCAGTACAAAAAACCTTGATGTTGCGAGAATGGATAAACCGACATCGTGGACTATGCTCAAAAGTCAGCTTGAATATATCAAAAACAATCCGACTGTATGCAAAACAGTTGTTATTGATACAATTGACTGGGCGGAACAGCTTTGCATTGACGATATTTGCTCAAAGTACGGCAAAAAAGGTATTGAAGATTTCGGTTACGGAAACGGCTATGTTTATGAAAAAGAGGAGTTCGGCAGATTCCTGAACAGCCTTGAAGATTTGATTGACAGAGGTATCAATGTTGTGCTTACCGCACACGCACAGCTCCGCAAATTTTCACAGCCTGACGAAATCGGCGAGTATGACCGTTGGGAGCTTAAACTCGGCAAAAAGACTGCTTCACAGATTTCTCCGCTTGTAAAAGAATGGGCGGATATGGTGCTTTTCGCTAATTACAAAACTATCGCAGTCGCATCGGATAAAGACGGAAAAAAATATAAAGCTCAAGGTGGCGGCAGAGTGATGTACACACTTCATCACCCTTGTTGGGACGCTAAAAATCGTCACGGACTGCCGGAGGAAATGGAGTTTGATTATTCAGGTATTTCACATATTTTTAATAATAATACAGTTTCAAACCACACTGCCCCAGTTACACCTACTCAACCTGAACCGAATGCTTCGACTGTGCCGGCACCTATACCAATTCAGCCTGAGCCACCTGTAACTGAACCGGTTGCACAGCCTAAACCGTTATACGAGCCTAATATTCCTGACGATATTCCAAAAGCTCTTGCCGATCTTATGAGAGCAAACGGAGTTGATGAAAGCGAAATCAGACAGGCAGTATTTACACAAGGGCATTATCCTTATGAAACACCGATTAAAAATTATGACCCACGCTTTGTTCAAGGCTGCTTAGTAGGCGCTTGGGATAAAGTCTTTCAGGTAGTAAGCAACAACAGAGATTTACCATTTGAATAAGATAAGAAAGGAAGATGAATAATGGATAGAGAATTTGGTTGGAATGACGAAATAACCGAAGAGGGCGGAAATTATGAACCGCTCCCCGAGGGTAATTATGATTTTACAGTAGCAAAGGTTGAGCGTGCTCGCTCACAGGGTAAAGGTAAACTGCCACCTTGCAACATGGCAAAAGTGACTTTTGATGTATGGGGAGCAGATGACAAGAGAGAAATTACAGTTAATTTTGTATTGCACTCCTCACTTGAATGGAAGCTGTCACAGCTCTTTTTGTCCGTGTCAATGAAAAAACACGGCGAACCGCTCCGTATGGACTGGACAGGCATTATCGGCAAGAAAGGTAAATGTCAGGTTATCATCCGCAAATATGTCAAGAATGACGGCACAGAGGGCGTAACAAATGACATCAAGTATTTCTACGCTTATGATGAGCAAGTGACAACCGTATCGCCTATTGTAGCACAGTCTGCACCTCAGCAGTATGTACAGCCTACATATCCGCCACAGTATAACACACAGCCTGCAATGCCAAATACTGCGACGCCGAATAACTGGACACCGGGTAGCTTTTAATGCAGTTACGACCGTACCAGAATGAAGCGAAGAATGCCGTTTTCTCCGAATGGGAAAACGGCAATTTAAAAACATTACTTGTCTTGCCTACAGGCTGTGGCAAGACAATAGTTTTTGCAAAAATCACTGAAGAATGTGTCCGTCGAGGTGACAGGGTGCTGATACTTGCCCACCGTGGAGAATTGCTCGACCAAGCGGCGGACAAAATCAAAAAAGCAACAGGACTTAATTCGTCGGTTGAAAAAGCCGAGCAAAGTTGCATAGGTTCGTGGAACAGGGTTGTTGTAGGCTCTGTACAGACGCTTATGCGTGAGAAAAGGCTGTCAAACTTTGGCAGCGATTATTTTGACACAATCATTATTGATGAAGCACATCACTCAATCAGCGACAGCTATCAGCGTGTGCTTGAGCATTTTGACAATGCGAAAGTGTTGGGTGTTACCGCAACACCCGACCGAGGAGATATGAAAAATTTAGGAACAGTATTTGATTCGCTTGCGTATGAATACACACTCCCTAAGGCTATCAAAGAGGGGTATCTGTCACCGATTAAAGCTGTGACAATACCGCTTACACTTGACCTTTCGGGAGTTGCCACACAGGCAGGAGATTTTAAAGCAAGTGATATTGACACGGCACTTGATCCGTATCTTTATCAGATTGCCGAAGAAATGAAAAAATACTGTAAGAACCGTAAAACTGTTGTGTTTTTACCACTTGTAAAAACATCGCAGAAATTTAGAGATATTTTGAACGGAAAAGGCTTTAAAGCGGCAGAGGTAAACGGTAACAGCGAGGACAGAGCAGAGATATTGCAGGACTTTGAAAACGATAAATACAATGTCTTGTGTAACTCAATGCTTTTAACCGAGGGTTGGGACTGCCCAAGTGTTGACTGCGTTGTTGTTTTAAGACCTACAAAGGTGCGTGGGCTTTACTGTCAAATGGTCGGCAGAGGTACAAGACTTGCTCCAAACAAGACGGAGCTTTTGCTCCTTGACTTTTTGTGGCATACAGAGCGACACGAACTTTGCAGACCTGCACATCTCATTTGCGACAACGAAGAAGTCGCACAAAAGATGACCGAAAACTTATCAGAACAGGCAGGCTGTCCGATTGACATTGAAGAAGCGGAGAAAAAAGCAAGTGAAGATGTTGTTGCTCAGCGTGAAGAGGCGCTTGCAAATCAGCTTGCGGAAATGCGAACACGCAAACGCAAACTTGTAGATCCGCTGCAGTATGAAATGTCGATTCAGGCGCAGGACCTTGCAGGCTATGTTCCTGCATTCGGCTGGGAGTGTTCTCCGCCAACAGACAAACAGAAAGCAAAACTTGAAAAGCTCGGAATATTCCCTGATGAAATTCAGAGTGCCGGCAAAGCAAAACTTATTCTTGACAGGCTCGAAAAGCGAAGAATTGAGGGCTTAACCACACCTAAACAAATCCGTATGCTCGAAAGCAGAGGTTTTCAGCATGTGGGCAAGTGGCAGTTTGACGAAGCGTCAGCCTTGATTTCAAGGATTGCCGCAAACGGTTGGAGAACTCCGAAAAACATTAACCCGAAAACATATGTACCGCAAAGCGAGGTGAATACGGTTGGACTTACTTGAAGCACTTGAATATATAAGACCGGCTGACCTTGACTATCAAGAATGGGTAAATGTCGGAATGGCACTCAAACAAGAGGGATACAGCGTAAAGGACTGGGACGATTGGAGCCGAGCAGACAGCCGATATCACAACGGTGAGTGTGAAAAGAAATGGCAGAGCTTTAACGGCTCTGCCTCACCGGTTACAGCCGGCACAATAATCCAAATGGCTAAGGACAGAGGGATGACTTTTCGGGAATCGAAAGAGCTTGGTTGGGATGATGAAATTGCTTTTGAACAGGGCAATATCGGAGTAACAGCCTGTGAGGGTGTAAAGTTTCACGAGCCTGCAAACTGGAATCCTGTGAATGAAATTGTAACCTACCTTGAAACCCTCTTTGACAGCTCCGAAAATGTCGGATATGTAACTGAAACTTATAAAAAAAATTGCAACGGGAAAATCAAATATTCACCAACACAAGGCAATTGTGATCGTACAGCAGGTGAGCTTATTGCCGCCCTCAACAATTGTGACGGTGATATTTCAAATGTATTCGGTGATTACAAACCCGAGGCAGGAGCGTGGATAAGGTTTAATCCGTTGGACGGTAAGGGTGTTAAAAACGAGAATGTAACCGATTATCGTTACGCTCTTGTGGAATCTGACTGTATGGCTCTTGAAGAACAAAATGCAATCATCAGAGAGCTTGAGCTGCCTGTTGCGGTGCTTGTTTATTCGGGCGGAAAATCAGTCCACGCTATTGTTAAGATTGATGCTGCAAACTATGATGAGTACCGCAAAAGGGTTGATTATCTTTACAATGTATGCCGTAAAAACGGCTTTGAAATTGATAAACAGAACCGCAATCCGTCAAGGCTGAGCCGTATGCCCGGTGTTATCCGCAACGGCAAAAAGCAGTTTATCATCGACACAAACATCGGTAAATCCGATTTTTCCGAGTGGAAAGACTGGGTGGAGAGTATCAACGACGATTTGCCTGACCTCGAAAACCTCGCAGATTTTTTTCAAAATCCTCCCGAACTTGCTCCGCCTCTTATTGACGGTATTTTACGACAAGGACATAAAATGTTGCTTGGTGGTCCTTCAAAGGCCGGCAAATCTTTTGGACTTATCGAATTGTGTGTAGCAATAGCAGAGGGCACGAAATGGTTTGGCTTTCAATGCACACAAGGAAATATCTTGTATGTAAATCTTGAACTTGACCGTGCTTCCTGTTTTCACAGATTCAAGGATGTATATAAAGCACTGGGACTTGAACCGAAAAATCTCAACAGAATTGATATTTGGAACTTGCGTGGTAAGTCCGTGCCTATGGACAAGCTCGCACCTATGCTTATACGCAGAGCCTTGAAAGGCAATTTTATAGCGGTTGTGATAGACCCAATATACAAAGTAATTACCGGTGACGAGAACAGTGCTGACCAAATGGCACACTTCTGCAACCAGTTCGACAAGGTATGTACAGAAATCGGATGTGCGGTAATCTATTGCCATCACCACTCAAAAGGTTCTCAAGGCGGTAAAAAGTCAATGGATAGAGTTTCGGGTTCGGGGGTTTTTGCTCGTGACCCTGATGCACTTCTTGACCTTACACAGCTTGAAATCGGCGATAATCTAATCAAGCAGCAGCAAGACGAAGCAACCTGTGCGATATGCAAAAACTGGATAAGCAGATTTAATAAAAACATTGATGAGTTATGTTCTCAAGATGATTTAGTTACTGCTTATAAAATGCTTGATATAGCTGAAAATGCTCTTCCTAAGCAGTCTTACATGCTAATGCTTAATGATATAGCTAAGTCAAATAAAGCTGTACAGGGCCGCACAGCGTGGCGAATAGAGGGCACACTAAGAGAATTTCCAAAATTTGATGCTCTGAATTTGTGGTTTGATTATCCTATACACAGAGCTGATACAACAGGTGTGTTGAAAGACTGCAATTTTGAGGGCGATTTTAACATCAAAGACTCGCCCTACAAAAAGAATTTCAGCAAGAAAAAGAGCAATTCAGACCGTAAAGAAGAACGCAAAGAGGCAGTTATGACAGCCTTTACTGCAGAAGAAACAGACGGTCAGGCTGATATAAACGACATTGCTGCATACCTGGGCGTTACTGAAAAGACAGTGCGAAATCGACTAAAAGAGCACGGTGACTTTTGGATTGATGGCGGCAAAACAGGTTTAAAGGGAAAGGAAAAAGTCGATTAATTTTCTTTTTCCCTGTCATTTTGGAAAGTGAAAATCTCGATAAATTTTCCGTATTTTCCGTGTTAGGGAAAGGAAAAAGTCGAATAAATTTTCTTTTTCCGCAGGGAAGAAAAAGTCGATAAATTATCGAGATTTTCCGAAGGAAAGAAAAAGTATATATACTACGTATATATAAACGGTTTCCGTTCCCTAAAGGTCACAGGGGTGAAGTAGTTGTGCGAAGCTTACGCACAACAACTCCTTCCCCTGACCTGTGACTAAAAGCAAAATTCAAAAATCAAAAGCAACTTTAATACTTTAAAGGAGTGAAATGTTAAAAATGGAATTTTTTATGGCGATGATACCGCCGACTGTAACTGCACAGGAACATAAGGTTATGGTAAAAAACGGCAAACCTGTTTTTTATAATCCGCCCGAGGTGAAACAGGCAAGAGAAAAGCTCACATCACATTTGGCAAAGTTTAAACCGTCAGAACCGTACGAGTCGGCTGTCAGATTGATAACAAAATGGTGTTTCCCTCGTGGTAAACATCAGGACGGCGAATATCGTATAACAAAGCCCGACACGGACAATCTGCAAAAAATGCTAAAAGACTGTATGACCGCTCTCGACTTTTGGTCTGATGACGCACTTGTCGCAAGTGAGATATGCGAAAAGTTTTGGGCAGAGGTTCCGGGCATTTACATCGAGGTGGAAATGCTGTGAATATCTCGGAAGTTAAACGCAACCTTGAAAGAACTGTGTTGTACAATGGTGCAGAATACATTCTGACAGGCTGTATCATCAGACGAGGCATAACAGGAAAGTTTTATTATCAGGCTGAAATAAAGGATTTAAACGCTAATTCTGCATTGTTGTATTGCAGACTTGAAGATTTGGAGGAGATGAAACAATGAAACAACAGGCAATCTGCGAATTATGTATGCAAGCATTTGAAAAAAGAAGTGCAAATCAAAAATACTGCACCGAGTGCGGTGTTGAAATGAGAAAACAACAGCACAGAGAAATTGTCAAAAACAGCAAATTAAGAAAAACAGCCGCACGCAATTACAATAAACCTGATACACTTGAAGAAAAATGCAAGAAAATCAATTTGTATAATAAGCGACACGGAACACACTTAAGCTACGGAGAATATACTGCACTCGAAAGGCTTGGAAGAATTTAAAAGGAGGATATTATGAGAGAAATATTATTCAGAGGTCAAACTCGCAGATATGGCGAAAAAGTCACATTGAGTGGTGAAAAAATAAAAAGCAATTGGGTTTACGGCGGTATTTTCCCACAGAATGGTGAGGGTGATTTTGCAATAATTTATCAGCAAAAGCCTACAGTAGAAAAATATCCTGTTTACGCAGATACAGTCGGACAGTACACAGGACTTAAAGATAAGAATGGTAATAAAATCTTTGAGGGCGATATTTGTAGTTTTTGTGATACAGACGGTGGACTTACTAATTATGAAGTTCTGTGGTTTGGCGGAAAATGGGTAGTAAGAGAAGCAAGATCTAATGTGGTTGACGATTTAGATTTATTCTTTTGCGAACGCTCCGTTGCTATCGGCAACATCTATGACAATCCGGAACTGCTGAAAGGAGTGAAATAAAACTATGGACTTAATTTTTAACGAAGATACAAAACAATTTGAACTTGCTAAACAGCCATATAAGACCGTTGAAATTAGATGCGAAACCGAAGAAGATTACAACAGATGAATTGTTGAAGTGAGGTGTGAACACAATGACAAACTTTGAAAAAATCAAATCAATGAGTATCGACGAAATGGCTGATAGCCCTATGACGATTTTTGCCTGCCCATACGGAACATCACACGCCAGCGGTTCTATGGAAAAGCAATTCAGCGACAGCTGTTTCGATGATGATTGCACCGCTTGCATAAAACATTGGCTTGAAAGTGAGGCACTTGAAAGTGAGGCAGAAGAATGACCGCAAAAGAAATCAAAGACATAAACCGAGAAATTACGAGGTTAAAAGCTAAGATTACACGCATAGCCGCCGAGGCTGACAATACATCGCCTAAGCTGTCGGATTTACCGAGTGCAGGTCAAACATCTGACAAGGTCGGCAATGCGGTGGCGCAGATTGCAGATATTCAGAGGGAGATACAAAATCTTGAAATCCGCCGAAACGCAGCGCTCAACAGCCTATCTCGTGACGATTTTGTGGAGAACTGCTTGTTTATGCACCTTAGCCTGCGATACAGCTGGGCGAAGATAGCAGTTGATACAGGCGGAATAAATACACCGGATAACATAAGAATTATGTGCAACCGCCACCGTTGGTAAAAGTTGTTCGGTTTTTCGGTTTAGGTGCAGTATAATATAAAATGAAGAAATTGATAATAAGAGACATTTTGTAGTTCTCCTTTTTCAAAAATAACGGCAGACCGCTCTCGTTGAGGGCGGTTTTGCTTTTGCGGGGTGGAATTAATGTATAAAGACAAATGCGGTACAGGTTACGAAAATAGCACAAGAGCGATTTTTCAGGGTGCAGGAGAATATGACATCCCGATTATTGAGCCTACAAAAATTACAGAAAACAACTTTATCGGATTTAATGAAGTTTTGAGCAGTAAGCAGAACAACTGCGGTGTGCATTACTTTTTGGACGATTACCAGTTCCAAAGATTATGGAATACACCCGACAGGTACATTGAGAGGCTACAAAAATTCAATTGTGTGTTATCACCTGATTTTAGCCTTTACGCTGATTATCCGAAAGCGTTGCAGATTTATAACCACTATCGCAAACATTGGATAGGCGCATATTTACAGCTTTATGGTATTGAAGTAATACCAACAATTTGTTGGAGCGACGAAAAGAGTTTTGAATGGTGCTTTGACGGCGAGCCTTGCGGCGGAACAGTCGCCGTGTCGAGTGTCGGCACTCAGAAAAACAAGATTGCCAAAGAACTGTTTTTGAAAGGTTACAAAGATATGATTGAACGCTTACAGCCTGAAACGGTCATCTTCTACGGCAAAGTCCCCGAAGAATGTGTTGGAAACATCATCAACATCAAATCATTTCAGGAAAAATTCAGGAGGTCAGAATAATGGGCGGAAGAGGTTCTTCAAGTGGAATAAGCGATAAAGGTAAAAAGTACGGTACGGAATACAAAGCAGTTGCTCAATTTGGTGAAATAAAAGTAATTCGTATGAATGGTAATACTTCGATAAAAGCTCCTATGGAAACTATGACAAAAAATAGAGTGTATGCTACTCTTGACAAACAGAGCAACATCAAAAGTGTTACTTTTTATGACAACTACGGCGAAAGAATAAAACAAATTGACGTTAAAGGTAGACCTCATAATGGAATGATGCCACATACCCATTTGGGTTATGAACATAATGAAATTGGAGATCGTCAATTGACTGATAAAGAACAGAAATATGTAAGTGTATTATTGAATAAATGGGAAAGAAAAAGAAAACACTTGAATATTTAGAAATTTATTGATATAATATTATAAACGCAGGGGATAGTTTAAATAGGAAAACAGTTTTTACAGATTCCGGTGCAACTCCGGAAACCTGTGTTTAAAGACAGTACAGAAATGTGCTGTCTTTTCTTTTGCTTATTTTTAGAAAGGGCGGTGATACCGTGAAAGACAAATTAAATGCAAGACAGAGGAAGTTTGCGGAATATTATGCGCAGAGCGGTAACACCGTTCAGAGTGCGATACAGGCAGGATATTCAGAAAATTACGCAAACGCAAGAGCGTATGAATTGTTGGAGAATGTTGGAGTTTCAAAATACATCAAAGAGTTATCCGACAAGCTCAAAGATGAACGCATTATGAGTGCTAAAGACAGACAGGTTGCTCTCTCTGACATTGCAAGAAGTGACGAGCAGGACCCGTCAGACCGTATTCGTGCGATTGATACACTCAACAAAATGACTGGTGAATACATTGTCAAGGTTGACGCAAAGGTTGAGCAATCCGAAAAGCTCTCTGATGTGTTCAGACAGTTAGGCGGTGAGGGCTTGAGTGAGTAGCTTTCCTTTGTCGCAAAAGTACATTGACTTCATAAACACAACAAATGTGTCGGCTGAATTTCTTGAGGGCACTACCGCATCGGGCAAGACAACGGTCGGTGCCGGTGTAAAGTTTATGCGAATGGTGTCGCAAAGTTCCAAAAAGATACATGCCATTGCCGCCAAGACAACCGGCAAGGCGGAGGAAACTATCATTCAGCAGGATAACGGTATTCTCGACCTGCACCGTAACGCAGTTTACTGTGGCAACGGCGACAAGGACTACAAGCTCCCGCATATCAAGTTTGAGGGCAAAATTATCTATATTCTCGGCTACAGCAGTCGAGATAAATGGGAAATGGTACTCGGTGCACAATTTGGCTGTGTGTATATTGATGAGATAAACACCGCCGATATTGAGTTTATCCGAGAGATGTCAACCCGAAATGACTATTTGCTTGCAACGCTTAACCCCGATGACCCGTCTTTGCTTGTTTACAAGGAATTTGTGAACCGTTCAAGACCGTTTAAGAAATATGCAAAAGATGTTCCGCCCGAGATTATGACGGAGCTTAACGAAGAACCTGTGCCGGATTGGCGGTATTGGTTCTTTTCTTTTACCGATAATTTAAGCCTTACACCCGAACAGGTTGAAAAGAAAAAAGCCTCTGCTCCAAAAGGAACAAAGCTTTATAAAAACAAAATCTTAGGATTGCGAGGCAGGGCAACAGGGCTTGTATTCTCAAACTTTGAGAGGGCAAGGCACATAAAAACAAAAGAATGGGCAAAGCGGTTTTTAAACTCCGACCGCAAAAGCGAGCATTTTATTCAGTTTACGGCAGGACTTGACACCGCATATTCGCAGAAGTCACCCGACACAATCGCAATGACCTTTTTCGGTATTACAAACAAGGGCAAGTGTATTCAGCTTGACGAGAGGGTGTATAACAATGCCGAACTTCAAACTCCGATTGCTCCGAGTGATACGGTACGAAATTTCATTGATTTTCTTGACCGCAACCGAGAGGAGTGGGGCTTTGCGAGAACTGCTTTTATTGATAATGCGGACCAAGCAACGATTACAGAATATCAAAAGTACAAGCGACAGCACGGCTGCATTTATGACTTCGCAAATGCCTGGAAGAAAACCAAGATTATTGACAGAATTAACCTTGTGCTTGGCTGGCTTGCCACTGACTGTTATTTTGTTCTTGAACATTGTAAAAACACGATTGCCGAGTTTGAGATTTACAGCTGGCGAGAGGATAAAGACAACACACCCGAGGACGGCCACGACCATTGTATAAACAGTGGGCAGTATGCGTGGCTGCCGTTTAAAAATATTATTGGAAGTGAAATAAATGGGGCTGATAAACAGAATGGCTGATACAATCAGAACAGGATTAAGGAATTTTTTACATATCACTAAAGCGCCTGACAGAACGATAACCGTTGACGAAACGAGCAATCATCAAACTGAATGCTTTACCAACCGCATTTGGTATTGGGGAAACAGCAGACAGCTTTCACAGCTTTACACACAGCTTGACAGCGACAAAACACGCTTTTGGTCGGCTCGGTGTACAACAGGACTTGAAATCAGGAAGATACACACAGGCTTGCCCGCTCTCATTTGCGATACACTCGCTAATATTGTGATTGCAGACTACAACGGTACAGAGGTTACAAGCAAAAATACGACAGCTTATGCCGAACGGTGGGCGGAGATAGAGAAAGAAAACAAACTCGCAGGTGTAATAAAGCAAATGCTCCTTGACCTTTGTGTTGTGGGTGACGGTGCATTAAAAATCAGCTTTGACACGGCTGTATCAGATGTTCCGATTATCGAATGGTATCCTGCCGAAAATATCGACTTTACTTATGTGCGCGGCAGAATCAGAGAGGTTAAGTTTTATACCGATTACACGCAAAATCACCGACATTTCCGTTTTGAGGAAACATACGGTTACGGCTATATTCGTTATGCTTTGTATGATGATAACGGCAGAGAGGTCGATTTACACACAGTTAAGGCACTTGATTGGATAGACAGCAACGGTGTAACCTTTGACACATCGTATATGTGGGCAGTACCGGTTATTTACGGCAAATCGTGCCACAAAGGCAGAGGTGCGGGCATTATCGGAGCAAAGACAGACGCTTTTGACAGTTTAGACGAGGCGTGGTCACAGTGGATGGACGCTTTAAGAGCCTGCCGAACAAAGCAGTATGTGCCTGAATGTCTTATCCCCCGAAATCCCGAAACCTGTCAGCCGATATCGCCAAATCCGTTTGACAACCGATTTATTGCAGTAGGAAACGATATGTCGGAAAACGGCAACGGCAACAGGATTTACACCGAAAGTCCGCAGATTCAGCACGAAAGCTATTTAAGCTCATACATCACCGCACTTGACCTTTGTTTACAAGGTGTTATATCTCCGTCAACGCTCGGTATTGATACCAAAAAACTTGATAATGCCGAGGCACAGAGAGAAAAAGAGAAAACAACTCTATATACAAGACAGAACCTTGTTGAGCTCACCGAGAACGCTATGCAGAGCCTTGTAAATGCTGTGCTGAATGCCGACAGTGAGCTTAACGGCAAGGGAATTGTTGACGGAATAGAGGTATCCGTAAACTTTGGTGAGTACGCCAATCCGTCATTTGAAAGTCAGGTTGAAACTGTATCAAAAGCAAGACAGGGCGGTTTGATGTCTGTTGAAACCTCGGTCGAGGAATTGTACGGCGACAGTAAGTCGGACGATTGGAAAGCCGAAGAGGTACAGAGGATAAAAGAAGAACAGGGCATCGCAAGCGAGAAAGAAACCTCGTCATTCGACGATTTGGCAGGACTGACAGATGAGTGATTATGATATCGGAAAAGCCTTTGAAGAAATCGAAAATGAACTTATTGACAGTATGATGCGCAATTTCAGCCGTCACAGGGTGGAAGAAGAAAAAGAGGGCTATAATTGGACCCAATGGCAGGCAGAACAACTAAAGGCGCTTGAGGAGTACCGCAAAACGAACGCCCAAAAATTCGGCAAGCAGTTCAAGAGCATTAACAGCAAGGTTGAAGAGATGATACACACCGCAAGAGCCGACGGCAACGCAGAACAGGAAGTAAAAATCCTCGAGGCTATTAAGAACGGCTTTACACCGAATATGCCCACAGGAGCGAGCACAGGCGAGTTTTTTAAGGTCAATAACCGTAAGCTCAATGCTCTTGTAAAATCGACCACAGACGATTTAAAGAGGGCAGAAACGGCAGTTTTGCGAATGAGCAATGACAAGTATCGCAAGGCAATCTTCAATGCTCAGGTGTACGCAAACACCGGTGCAGGCACTTACGAAAAAGCAGTTGATATGGCTTGTAAAGATATGCTCAACGCAGGGCTTAATTGTGTGGAGTACAAAAACGGTGCAAGACACACGCTTTCAGACTATGCGGATATGGCAATCAAGACGGCGAACAAGAGAGCATATCTAAGAGGTGAAGGTGAAGAAAGAGCGAAGTACGGGCTTTCCCTTGTTGTGGTAAACTCAAGGCAGGGCGGCTGCCCTGATTGTGCAAAATATATCGGCAAGGTGTTTATTGATGATGTGTATTCAAACGGCAAAAAGTCGGACGGTGATTATCCGCTGCTTTCAACCGCCATAGCGGAGGGACTTTTTCACCCACGCTGTAAGGACAGCACAAGCACCTACTACCCTGAACTTGACGATTTGGGCGGACCTCTCTCCGATGACGAGCTTGCAGAGCTTGACCGCCAAAGAGGACTTGAAGTACAGCAACAGCATGCAGAAAAACAAGCCGAACGCTTTGACCGCAGGGCAAAATACAGCCTTGACGAGGATAACAAGAAGTTTGCTAAAGCAAGAGCAGACGAGTGGCACGATAGGGCGGATAAGTTGGCGGAAAAGGTTAAAAACGCAGAAGATATTTCGCCTAAAGCTGTTGCAAAATCTCAAAAAGCTGTTATAATGAAATCAGAGGGTGTGTTGGATTTGGAACAAGCAAAAAAGCGTGATCATAAGATTTATATTACTGATACAGCTATAAACAAAGTTGATTTAGTTAAACCAAAGGATTTTTCTGCTGCACAAGCATCTTTTATGAAGAAAAAGCATAAAGAATTGTTAAGTGTTGCAAAAAGCCAAAACAATAGTAATGAAGTACTTTTTATAGAAAATTTAGACTTTAACAATGAAGTCAGAATTTTAGGAGATGAGTTTGTAGTATCACCCGGTAAAAATCCGTTTGCTGTTTCGGTTATAGCCCATGCGGAAAGACAGTCACTTGTATATTTACATAATCACCCAAGTACAAATACATTTTCTGTTGGTGATATTGATACTTTCATTTGCGAAAGAGCGGTAAAAACAATGTCTGTTGTCACAAATCAAGGCGAAGTGTATATTTTAAATAAACTTGACAATTATAATTTTAATGATACTAAAAAGATTTTGACCGAAATTTATAAATCTTATCCTGACGGTGATATAGATGACAAAGATTTTGTGAAAAAATTTTTAAAGCGTTGTCATGAAGGAGGAATTGAATATGCAAAATCAAAATAAAACTGTTATGAATATTGATGATAGAAACAAAGGAAGAAAAGGCATAGAAGAAATGCTGGAAAGAATGGAAAAGATGTCTGACTTGCCAAATAACAGCCCCACGCAGAACAAAACAAGGAAAGAAACAGCGTGAATATCTAACCGCTCCGTAACAAGAGCGGTTTTGTTATGCGTGAATTTAATACAGAGATTAGCACTTAATCAATCGGATTGAGTGCTTTTTTTATGCGAAAGGAAATGTGAAATGACTAATGAAGAATTTTTGAAACTTGCAAAAAGGACAGTAAAAGACTATACAACAGAACATCTTGATAAATCAGACGGCGAAGTCGACTTTTGCGTATACGTTGTTTGGTCTTGTAAAACACTGCAAAACAGCAAAGCACTTCTGTCAACAACGCTCTGTGACGGTATGTATTATGAGTGTACATACAACGGTGACAAAGACGAAATGTACTTTGATGCGTACAAGAAGTTTGAAAACAGGGTAATTAAACACTAAAAAGAGCGGTTTTGTTATTTTAACTTGCCCGTAAAGGGTTACAATTCGTAAAAACGGCTTGTTTTCGGACTTTTTAACTTGCCTATAACTTGCCAAGATAAAACTTAATACATCAAATCAGCACTTTGAGAAATCAGAGTGCTTTTTTGTATTTAAACCCGTCGATTTCGACGGGTTAGAAAGGCGGTGACAAAATGAAAGTAAGAGTAATTACATCGTTCAACGACAAGACCGAGGGGTTTATTAACAGACCGATTAATGAAGTTTTTGAATGCTCCGAGAGCAGAGCAAAAGACCTTATCGAACTTGGCTATGTTAAAGAGGCAGTCGAGGAAGTGCCTGCCGAGGAAAAGCCAAAGCCTAAGAGAAAATTGACAAAACATATTTAAAACGCACTTGTGAGTAACTGCACAGGTGCTTTTTTATTGTCCGAAGACGCTAAACTACGGGAGACACCGTGCAAAACTGAAACAGAGAGACACTCTATAAACTGATTACGGGAGACACCCGATAACTGAAAGGATTGATAAAATATGGCAGAAAATAACCCAACACCTAACCCAAACGAAACACAGCCGACACCGCAGGGCAACCCTGCACCTGCATTCGATTATGACAAGCTTGCAAGTCTTATTAACGGCAAGCAGAGCGTGACAGAGGACACGGTTTTAAAGTCATACTTCAAGGAGCAGGGATTGTCAGCAGATGAGATGAAACAGGCAATCGGTGCTTTTAAGGAGCAGAAAGCCAAGAACACACCCGACATTGCGAAAATGCAGTCTGACCTTGAAAATTCAAACAAGGCTAAGCTCATTGCAGAGGTGAACCAGTCGGCTACTCTTGAGGCAGTTAAGCAGGGTGTGGATATTGCAAGCATTCCGTATGTACTCAAAATGGCGGACTTTTCTGCAGTTTCCACAGACGGCAAAATCAACACAGAAAAGCTGACCGAGGCGGTTAAGAAAGTGCTTGACGATATTCCTGCACTCAAAGCAAAAGCAAGCGAAAACGCTGGCGGTGTTCAGAAAATCGGCGGTGACGGTAACGGTACATCAGACGGTACTAAACAAAATTCAAGCGTTCCGACAAAGAAATGGAACAGATTTAATATTTAAGAAAGGACAATTTAACTATGGCAAACACAAATAACTATGCAGAGCAGTTCAGCCCGGATTTGCTCGAAATTCTTATGCAGGGCACACTTACTTCACCATTCATCACTTCAAATGTAAAATGGGTAGGTGCAAGAACATTCCATTTTACACAGATGTCAACAACAGGCTTTAAGAACCACAGCAGAGAGGGCGGTTGGAACAAAGGCAAATATACACAGACAGATGTTCCTTTCACTTGCGAGCACGACAGAGATATTGAGTTCCTTGTTGATAAGGCAGATGTTGACGAAACTAACGCAACCGCTAAGGTTGAGAATATTTCAAAGGTGTTTGAGCAGACACAGGTTGCACCCGAAACAGACGCACTTTTCTTCTCAAAGGTTGCCGCAAAGGCGCAGGCAACAGACGGCTATCATTCAGCTACCAAGTCAACCGAATGGACCAAAGCAAGCGCTTACTCAAAGCTCAAGACTATTCTTTCAGCCGGCAAGCTCCGCAGATATAAAGCAAGAGGTACGCTTGTTGCTTATGTAACATCAAACATTATGGATTGCCTTGAGCAGTCAACAGAATTCACTCGCAAGATTGAGCTTACCCAGATTGCCGAGGGCGGTATGGGAATTGAAACAAGAGTAACCGAGATTGACGGCTGCCCTGTTATCGAGGTCATTGATGATGAGCGTTTCTATGACAGTTTCAACTTCAATCCTGCTAACGGTGGTTTTGAACCTGCCACAGGCGGTCACAAAATCAATGTTCTTGTCGCTTGTGGTGATACCTGCAAGACTGTACCGAAAATTTCAAGTATTTACTTCTTTGCACCGGGGGCACATACAGAGGGTGACGGTTGGCTCTATCAGAACCGTACACTTTCCGATACATTTGTTTTCCCTAACGGCAAAGACGGCAAGATTGACAGTATTTATGTTGATGTTGATACAACGGAGGTTGCGTAATGTATGCCGATTACATTGAACAGCAGGGCGGAGATGAAAAAAGCATTATCTCCGCCGCTCACATCGACATTCTGACCTTTAACCGCATTGATTTTGAAAAACTTTCGGAAATGCAGAAGAGAATCATCAGCAGAGTGCATAGCAGACTTACTGCTTTTGAAGAAGAAAATGCCGATATGATTTCTTCATATCTGAAAAATTACAACATCAACGGTGTGAGTATGGAGTTTGGCGCAAGTTGGAATTTGATGTGCATAAGCGGCGTGGCAATTCCTGCGGACCTCTACTCTCTGCTTAAATCAACAGGGCTTTGTTATCCTGCAATATGAGGTGATATGTTTTGAAATTTCCGCCACTTGTAAAAAAGCAGTTCTGTAAAACTCCTGTTGAGGTGACAATATACGGCGAGGGTGTTTCCGAGGACGGAGCGCCCTTGACCGTGTTTGAATGTAAAAATCTGTATCCCTCCGACAGCCTGTATCCGTCAGCCGTCCTGCACGGCGGCAATTCCTTGTGTAATATGCAGTCTAAAGCCAAAACAGTCTATACCAAAGAACAGAAAATCGTTCAGGTGTCGGCTGTTTTGCTTTTTAGCGGTGACCTTGCACCCGATTGTCCGAATTTAAGCAGCGGCTATGTGGTGCTTGACGGCGAAAAAAGAACCATTGTGCAAGGCATTAAGCACCGCAACCCTGACGGCACAGTGAATTTTACGGAATTGGATGTGATTTAGTGAGCTTTTCTGTAACATCAAAAATCAAGCTGAATTTGCCTTTATTAAAGCAGCTTGATAAAGCACAGCAGACGGCATTGCGCAATACCACAGACGCATTGCTTACGCAGATTAAAAACACGCAAGTAATGCCGTTTGATACAGGTAATTTGCAGAACGAAAGCACATTTGCCGACTACTCAAACCTTGCGAATGGGGAAACAAAAATCGTATCAAGTACACCGTATGCCAGACGGTTGTATTTTCACCCTGAATATAATTTCAGCAGAGATGAAAACATAGCGGCAGGTGGCAAGTGGCTCATTCCTTGGCTCAAGGGCGGTACACGACAAAACTTTTGTCAAAAGGCATTTGCACGATTTTACAAACAGGAGGCAGGACTTTGATTTATTTATCTGACATAAGGGACTTTTTAAAGACTGTCTTTAAAGCAGAGCATTACTACATCGGTAAACTCGATAACAAACAAGATAAGTCCATCGGTGTGTACTCTCTCAAACAGTCGGGTGCGCCTGTAAGGGCGATTGGTGACGAGAGTACATACAACACAATCAGCGTGTCTTTACTCTTGCATTGGAACAACAACGCAAATGAAACAGAGCGACAGGCACGCAATTTATTTGAAACGCTTTACAGTGTAAAAGATGTTGAAATCAACAAACACACAATTTATATTATTGAACTGCTCACGCCCGAGCCTGTCGATGTAGGCACAGACGACAAGGGCGTTTATGAGCAAGTCATTGAAGTTAAATTTTATTACGAAAGGATGTAAATAATTATGGCAGTATCAAGTGGAGTTTATCCATGTTATGAAAATCAGTTTGCGGTAGGTAAGGCAGGTACAGACACCGCCACAACAGCAATCGCAAATTGCGAGGAGTTTTCGGTTGCATTTGACAACGGCGTTGAGGAATGGACAGCGTTTGAGAACGAGGGTTGGAAGTCAAGACTTATGACAGCCAAGAGCGTTACAATCTCTGTAAAGGGCAAGCGTACAATCGGTGACGCAGGCAACGATGAAATCGCAGAGCTTGCGTTTAAGAACGGTACAGCCGCACAGCTTCCGTTTAAGTGGACTTTCCCGAACGGTGCAAGCGTACTCTTCAAGAATGCGGTTATCTCTGTAACAGCAAACGGCGCAGGAGCAAGCACAGGTGTTGCACCTCTTGAATTTGAGGTTATGTCAAACGGCAAGCCCGAATACACACCAGCAGCCTAAGGAGGTATAAAGAATGTCAAAAATCATTGATATTACAAACAAGCTTAATTTTGATGAAAGACCTAAGCTCGTAATTAAGGGCACTGAAATTGAGGTCAACAATGACGCAATTTCTTTTATCAAGGCTATTGCTCTTTTCGACAGCGAGAACGGTGTGTCAAGCTCTGACCTTTTATCTGCGCTTGAGCTTCTCTTTGACGAGGAGAACAGAGAAAAGATTGCAAAACTTCATCTCTCGTTTGCCGACCTCTCAACTGTTATTAAGACAGCAACAGAGCTTATCGCCGACAATGACAGCGAGGGGGAAATTCAGACCCCGGCTACGACTTAATAGATGATTTCGATTTAATCGTATCGAGTTTTAAGTCAGAGTACGGGGTGAGCATTTACTCCGAAGATTTTAAAAAGATGACTTGGGCGGAGTTCAGCTCTCTGCTGTGTGGCTTGGGAGCTGACACGCCTCTTGCGAGAACGGCTCAAATTCGCCTTGAGAACGATGAAAATGTTTTGAAGAACTTTACATCATCTCAACATAAAATACGCAATAAGTGGCGTTCACGCACAGCAAATAAACGCACACAGGCTGACATAAACACAGCCTTGCATGACTTTGAAATGATATTTGCAAATATGTAAATATTGCATACAATTTTGTTTATTTTTATAAAAATCTTGACTTTTATGTATATTTTTGGTAATATAAAGAAAATGCGAAATAAAGTAACATTTTATTATAAAAGGAGAGATTTTATGAACAGCAAATTTTACAAGGGTTTAACTCTCTGTATTGCGGGGTTTGGTATAATTATAGGTCTATTAATGGCATATGAGTATAAAACTATTGTTGCGTTAATAAGTGTGTGGACTGGTACAGCTTTCTTGTGTTTCATTTTTGGTGGAATTGCAAAGATACTTTTGTACCTTGAAAAATTATGTATAACAGGTAAAGAAGCGGACAATGAACTCAAAGAACCAAGAGCTGACTGGAAATGCCCTGTATGTAGTCAAATAAATAAAGGAAATGATAGGGTGTGTGTCAAGTGTCATTGGAAAAGATTAACTAAAGGTTAATTGGTATATATGAGGGTAGCTGTTAAAATCTATCCATATTGGATTTTAAAACGCTTATACATTTCTTTTGACGGAGAATGTATATCCACTATAAATCTATCCATACTGGATTTTTAAGTAATGGATTAAAAAACAATGAAAAAGCCACTCCAAACGGGGTGGCTAAAATTTTTCAAATTATTTTTAAATAGGTATTGACATATGAACATAAACGGTGTACTATATGAACATAGGAGGTGAATGACGAATGAGAAAAGCTTTTAGGACAACAATAGATGAAGATGTACTATTCGAATTGAAGAAAATGGCACTTGAAAAGGGGTGTCATGTAAATGACATAATAGAAAAATTAGTCATTGATAATCTTCATGAACAGTATTTTACTAAGGACCTCAAAAAATTTCCTGAAATGAATTTAGCAGAAAAGCAATCTTATTTAAAAAGAAGAGTGTCAAAAGTAATACAGGATGTTATGGATGAGTGTAATCTTAAAATAAAACCGTCTAATTTTACTGATATTATGGCAAGAACCATATCAGACTTAATTCTTTCGGACGATATATTGTTTCCTAAAAAGAAATAACGGCAACTATCCACCGACCAAAGCGATTAGTTACCGTTACAAAAAGACAGAAGTATCTCTATCTGAAATCTATTATATCATTTAGCGGAACTTCTGTCAAATTAAAATTATGATAGGAGTTTTTATTATGGCTTGTGTAAAGAATGTAAAAAATGTAATCAAAAGTGTTCGTGGCACTATTAATCCATATTATGATATGGGCTACGAGAACGTTACGGAAATTTATCGTACCAATTCAAGTGTATGTGATATGATTTGCGATGCATTCGCATTTGGATATGCTCAAGGCATTAAAGCTGCAAAAGCTGAAATGAGAAAGGCGGTTAAATGATATGAAAGCTATGGAATACAAAGGACAGAAAGTTATTACAACAGCAATGCTTGCAGAAGCATATGGAACAAGTACAAGTTATATCAGCAACAATTTTTCCCGCAATAAAAGTAAATTTGTTGAGGGAAAGCATTACTTTTATCTCGATGGTGAAGAATTTAAAGAATTTAAGACCAGTCATCTTAAAGATGAGTGGTTGAAACGAGCAAGCCATTTATACTTATGGACCGAACGAGGAGCAAATCACCACTGCAAAATTCTTGATACAGACAAGGCGTGGGAGCAGTTTGAAAATCTCGAGGAAACATATTTCAGAGTAAAAGAAGCGGTTAATGCATTTGTTTCTCCAGATACGGTAAAGTATCTTAACGGTGTTGCTAATTATCTGCGTATTCAGCGTGCAATTATGAAAGACAAAGGATGTACACCTCTTGAAATTGCTCAAATGGATAAACTGACTTGCGATACATATGGAATACCTGTTCCGGATTGCCTGTCAGCCCCTAAGGCATACGAACAGCTTGCGATTGCAGGTATAACACAAAAGAAACTTGAAGCAAAGAACTCATAACAACTAAATAAGCTAATTACAGCGTACATCTTCGGGTGTGCGCTGTTTTTATACCACAAGGGTACCGCATTTTGCCGTGCCCTTTAATTTTACAGAAAGGAGTGTGATTATATGATTACTACAGTTGGCGAAATCGGTCTGAAACTTGTGCTTAATTCGTCAGGCTTTTCTAAATCGCTTAATGCAGTGCAGGAGCAGGCAAACAGCGTAAGCAATAAGATGTCTGCTAAGTTAAAAAAACTCGGTACAGCGGTTGTGGCTGCTTTTTCGGTTGCAGCTGTTAAGAATTTCGGTCAGCAGTGCATTGAATCGGCGGCAGAGGTTAATGCCGCAAATTCGCAGTTTGAGCAGACATTTGGCTCAATGCAGTCACAAGCTGAAAGTGCTATTGCTACGGTATCTAAAAACAGCGGTATTTTGAAAACACGCTTGCAGGGTGTGGGAACGAGTATTTATGCTTTTGCAAAAACCACAGGTATGGACAGTGCCAATGCATTGAATATGATGCAAGAGGCTTTACAGGTAACAGCCGACAGTGCGGCATATTATGACCGTTCACTCGAGGACACCGCAGAAAGCCTTAAATCTTTTCTCAAAGGCAACTTTGAAAACGATGCAGCCCTTGGTCTGTCTTGTACAGAAACTACAAGAAACGCAGCGGCTAATAAGCTGTATGGCAAATCTTTTGTCGAACTGTCAGAATCACAAAAACAGCTTACCTTGCTTGAAATGGTAAAGGACGCTAACAAGCTCTCAGGTGCATTGGGCCAGGCAAGCAGAGAATCAGACGGTTGGGAAAATGTAACAGGCAACTTAAAAGAGAGTTGGAATCAGTTGCTTGCGGTTGTGGGCAAACCTATTCTTCAAGTAGCAACTAACATTGTACAAAAGTTGTCGTCAGCTATCGCAAAACTTACAGAATACGCAAAAAATGCGGTTAATTCATTATCCGACCTTTTTAATTTCGATGGCAGTAATACTGCAAGTAATATTTCAACTGCGGCTAACGCTGCTCAAGGTTTGAGTGATGAGGCAAGTAACAGTTCCACTGCGCTTGATAATGTAGCAAGCAGTGCAGAAAAAGCCAAACGCAGTATAGCAGGTTTTGACAAACTGAATATTCTTACGAAAGCTGACACAACAGCAACAGATACAACGCAAAGCGGTTCTACTACTGTAAACAACGGCAGTGTTACTTCAACGGTCAGCAAAAAAACTAACAGCTTAACCCAAAGCAAAACGCTTGAAAGTTTTAAAACTGCACTAACAAATATTAAAGGTGTAGTATCTTCAATCGGTACATCGTGGAAAAATGTATGGAATAACGGTACAGGTAAAAAATTCCTTGAAAACATCAATTCTTTGCTTGATACTGCATTCAGCACGATTGGCGACATTGCGGGAGCTTTCAAAAAAGCATGGGATAAAGCAGGGTTAGGCGACAGCGTTGTACAGTCATTTATCGACAAGTGGAACAGTCTTGTCGAACTTGTAAATACTGTTGGTGACACATTCAGAGAAGTGTGGAATGACGGCAAGGGCGAGAAAATATGGGGTAATATACTTGATATTATTCGCAACTGCAATAATTTCACAGAAACGCTAAGAAACAAGATAAAAGAGGCTTGGGACAAAAACAATACAGGTAAGAAAATATGGGAGAACATTCTCGGTATAGTAGAGGATATAACAGGTTTCCTTGATGATATGTCGCAAATCAGGCTTGAGTGGCTTGAAGACCTAAACCTTGACCCTGTTGCAAAAGCGGTTGAAACACTTAGCGGAGCTTTCCGAGAACTGTTAAAAGCCTGCGGCGATAAGCTAAAACAAGCCTATAAAACTATTCTTTTACCTTTGGCAAAGTGGACTATTGAAAAGGTTGTACCTGATTTGCTTAATGCATTTGCCGGAGCACTTAAAGCTATTTCAGATATTATTAAAAAAATAAGTCCGTCTGTGTTAAAAGCAGTAGCTGGAGGTATCGGTGCTGTTGCCACGGCTGTTTTAGCTTTTAAGACAGGTAAGGCTATTGCGAGCAGTATAGGAAAGGTCACATCTGCTATTCAGAACATCGGAAAAGTAATGAGTGCAAATGCGTTGCTTGCAATAGCAAGTGCAATTACTGCTATCGTAGTTGCGATTGAGGCTTACAACGATTATAAGTGGAACAATTCGTCACTTAGGAAAGAACTCGACAAAACGCAAGAACTTACAGATAAATGGAAATCTTTATCTGATGAGATGTCAAGCAAAATGGACGAGCTTAACGATACTCAACTCGATATGAAAGTCAATTTTGATAATGTGGATAAGCTTAAAGAGCGACTGCAAGAAATTATCAGTGACGGTACAATTGACGAAGACGAAAAGGGCGAGTATAAGACAATAGTCGATTTGTTGTCTGAAAAAGTCAACGGTTTTGACGAGCAGTGGAATACTCTGACACTTGAAGAAATTGACGGTAAAATCGTTATCGAAGACAACATAGACGAAGTTTCTGAAAATCTTGATGATTTAGTAAATCAATGGGAAATAGCACAAGCTAAGTTGACACTGAGTTCAATGTATTCTGATTTATCTACAGCGAAAGCTAAGAAAGAAATCGAAGTTGAAGCATTGTTAAAAGAAAATAATACAGATGAAGCAACAAAAGAATTCATTGACGAAATTTATAATCAAAGTAAATTAAGTAAAGATGAAGCTAAAATACTCGCAAATGAATTGATTAAGCAAAAAGGTGACTTAACAAAGACAGCACAAGAATTGCAAAGAAAATTAGATAGTGGAACATTAAATAAAAATGTGTATAAAAATTTATACGATACTATCGGTAATAATTTTCAAAACTTTTACACCCCAGAGGGTAGTATTCGTTCTTTATTTTGGAATATTGGCGCAACTGATAGAGCAAAAAGTGCCGCGGCAAACATTGCAGAGATGACCGATGAACAGCAAAAAGGACAAGACGCACTTGATGGATATAGTCAAAAACTTGAAGAAACAGGTGATTCACTTAGCGTTCTGAACGGTGGGACAAAAGACTACAGCAAATATATTAAACTTGTAAATGATGATATATTAAGTCAAGACGCCGTACTTTCATTATTGAAAGATGATAACATTACAACTTGGGAAGAGCTTGAAGCAGCGGCATCAAATTCTGTAAAAATGTCATCTAACAAAGTTAAAAAGTCATCAAGCTCTATTATCAGTGATAATGAAAACACACAGGGTGTACTTATCGGTTCAAAAGATAAATTCAATGAACTCGGCGATACAGTTCAAACATCAAGCTCAAAAAGTGCAGACAGTTTCAGTAAAAACACAAGTAAGATTACTTCTTCTACTAACTCGATGATTGGCAAAATGCAAAAAGCCTTAACACCTATCAAAAACGTGTTCTCTAATGCTTTTAGTCCGATTTATAACATTTTAAAAACTCCTCTTAACAATGTACTAACAGGACTTGAAAACTTTATAAACGGCTTTATTTCTGCAATCAATAAAATGTTGTCGGGTGTGGACACGGTTGCAAATTCGATAGGCAAGTTGTTTGGGCAGGAATGGCACGCAGGTCGGCTTAATAAGGTTACCTTGCCAAGGCTCGCCAAAGGCGGACTTGTCAAAGCACCGACACTTGCGGTAGTCGGAGATAACGCAGGAGCTAATTCGGGCAATCCGGAAGTTATTGCGCCGCTTAGCAAGTTACAAGGTATGATTAATACTTCTAACGGCGAGGATACAGTGATTCTCGGCGAAATTCTGTCGTATCTTAAAAAGCTGTATGAGATGTTCGTAATATTCAGAAACAACGGCGGTAACTACTATCAGTTTGTCGCTGAAATTAACGGCAATGATATTTTTAACGAAATTGTAAAGCAAAACGAACTTTATAAAAACCGCCATAACGGCAAATCGGCATTTGCGTAAAGGAGGTGCAGTATGTCAAATTATAAAGGTTATTTACTAAAATTCGGAAATACCGAATTTCCTAATAACTATTTCGCTGAATATTCGTCAACACCTGATCAGCGTATGGACAACGATGCCGAGCGTGACGATAACGGCAGTTTACAGCGTTCAACACTGCCGACAGGTAAGACAAGCATTACTTTTTCTACCCACATTCTGCACTTGAACGAGAAAATCAATATGCAGAATATTATTAATTCTGCAATCGTGAACACAGTACAACGCAAATGCTATGTTACATATTGGAACGATGAAACAAACTCATATAACAGCGGATATTTCTATATTCCCGATATTGAGTTTTCGGTTATGGACGCAAGCAAGACCGATATTCTCTACAACCCGATAAGCATTGAGCTTATTGAGTATTAAGGGGGTGCGGTATGATAAATTTAACAGATGAGGTCAAAAAGCAACTGTTGAACGACAGCTTGCAAAGGGAAATAATTATCAGCTTTCCTGACAACGATATTCCCGACATCACGGGCGAGAATATTGTATCTGAAAGTCTTGAACTTACGCAGGCAATCAGTGACGGCAAGGAGTTTAAACTCGGCGGCTGTATTGCAGGTCAGCTTACTGTAAGAGTGATAAATGTTGATACAGAGCTTAACGGCAAACGCATTAAAGTTATAATGAAACAGTCATACAGCAAGGGGCTTTTATTTCCCTCGGATACAGTATTGCCGAGTGCAGATTTATATTGCGGTTATCAGTCTGGAATTATTGAGGTGTCGCTATTCTGCGGTACTGTCAACAGCTCATCAAGACAGAAAAACAGGGCGGTAAAGGAAATTATCGCATATGACGATTTATATCTCGCTTCACAAAAATACGCTTACAACTACTTTACAAGCCTTGCGATTTATTCGCCAAAAATAAGTTTATATGACTTGAGAGTATATCTCTGCAGCAGCTTTTTAAAGGATTATGATTACGAAAACGAATTTACAGGCTTTAATGACAGCAATGAGCTGTCGCTGAAATTGGATCTTGTAAAATCGGTTTTCAATGACAAAACCACGATAGCGGACTTGTTGAGTGCGTACTGCGAACTTAATGCTTGTTTTGCAATTATGAGCGGAGAGGGCAAGATAAAGTTTATTCAAATTTTAAATCCTAAAACCGAGGTCGTTGACAACTACAGCAACCTCGACTTTGAGGAATACACAACACGCAGTATTAATCTTATTAAGTTTAAGTACAACAAGGACAGCTATTTTTCGTACGGTCATACAGAAGAAGAAAAACAAAGTTGGTATATATCGGACAACATAATTACTGCTTGCTGTACAGACATTGCAGGTATTGTTACAAGTTTTAACGATAATAAAGATAACAACTACATCTTTTACAATTTGTATGCTTACAGGCCTTTTAAAGCTGATGTTTACGGTAGGTGGTGGCTCGAATGCGGCGACAAGGTGAGCATAAAAACAGGCTTTACGGACACGGAAACGGTCGACAGTTTTATTCTTGAACGAACGCTGAAAGGCACTAACGGCATGAGAGTAAGGCTGACGGCAGAAGGTACAGAATATTTAGGAAAGGATGAGATAAATGAGTTACAGCAAAATTAATTGGGTTGACGGAGCTGTTCCGGCGCTGAACGCAACAAACTTAAATCGTATGGACGACGGTATCTACAGCAACAGTGTGGATATAGCAGTAATGGGCACTAATATTGAAACACTTAGTCATAGTGTCGTTAAAATCAAAGAAAACAATACAAATATGGAAAAGCGTATTGATGACACAAATGCGGCAATCGAAACCGCATCTGCAAAAATGATAGCAAAAGACTCTTTGCTCAATACATCTACAAGCATTAATCTCACATCGCTTGAGGACACAGAGCAGACAGCAAACGGCGTTACAATTTCAGTCAGCAACAACAAAATAACACTAAACGGCACATCTACCGCTGCGGTTAATTTCTACCTCAAACTCAAGCGTGCGGTTACTCTTGAACAAGGCAAAGCATATTGCTTATCGTTGCAGAATTTTGCTAACATTGCAAACGGTGGCTGTGTTTTCTATCCTGCGAATGAGCAGACATCTATTAGCTCATCGTGGCTCTTGTCAGAAGTTAGTGCTTTTAAAAATGCAGTTGCTACATATACGGCAACTACAAGTATCATCATAGACGCAATTAAAGTAGCAATTGCTACCGATAGAATCGTAGACAATGCTTGTAACTTGCAGATTGAGCAAAACAACAAAAGCACAGCGTATGCTAATCCCGATTTAATTAAGTCAAGCATTAAGCCAGAATTGTATCAAGCTCCCGACTATACTATGCATTACTTGTATGTTTCGAATGATTATGACGAAAATACCGAAGGATTTGGAGAAACAAAATTTAACTCTATCTTATCAGCAAATAACAGTATATCTGATAACAGTTATCATAATCGTTATACAATTATTGTTATTGCAGGTACATACACAGATTTGCAGGACAAATATGCAGGTATGTCAGATGTCTGCTTAGTGGGTTATCGTGGCATAATGACTAAGGATTATGTTTACTATGAATCTGAAAACATTTATAATCCTGCCGCTACAGTCATCAAATGGGACGGAGCAACAGGCTTTGATAAGTCTGCACTGAAATCTGAGGACATAATCAAAAAGTGTCCATTCCACCTCGACCTTAATGTTCACACGCATATCAAAGGATTCACTTTTGATTGTAAAAATATCCGTTATGCTCTTCACCTTGAAAGCGGCGGCACAGGCTATGCGACAAATTGGGTTGTGGCAAATTGTATTTTTAAGTGGGGCGGTCGTGCTGATTGCGTAGATTATGCCGATAAAACAACAGTGCCAGTTTTTGGTTGCGGTCATAGCTTTGGCGAAGTCGGCTTAATTGAAAATTGTAAAATCATTCCCACTGACTGCACTATTGGTTATCAAAATCACGATAATGCAGACAATAGCAGCTTTGGCTTGCCTATTAAGGTAGGTTCGAGTATTACTATTCGCAACTGTGATTTTGGTAATACTGAAATTCAGGCAAGAACTCTCAAGGGCGCATATTCTGACACGCCGAATGTACTTACTGTTGACCGCTGCGTCAATATATCTGAAATTAAGAAATTGTATGCAGCTCCGGCAACGAAATGTGACTGGACAGTTGTTGAAAATCTAAATAAATGAGTAAATAAAGGAGAATGACTATGGCAAACATTACTTGCGTTGATATTTCAGAATTTCAGCAAGGCATTAATTTTAACAAAATGAAAAATGACGGTATAAAAGCTGTCATTATAAGAGCAGGCTACGGCAGAGAAGCAAGTCAGAAAGACAGTATGTTTGAAAGTCATTATCGCAACGCTAAAGCGGCAGGACTTAAAATCGGTGTTTACTGGTACAGCTATGCCGACAGCGTGGACGATGCCGAAAAAGAGGCAAGAGCCTGTCTTGCGTGTATTGGCGGCAAGGCTCTTGATATGCCTGTTTATTATGATATGGAGGACAACTTCCAGACACATCTCAGCAAACCAACTCTGACTGCTATTGCCGAGCATTTTTGCAATACGGTTAAGGCTAACGGCTATAAGGTCGGCGTATATGCCAATCTGAATTGGTTTACCAATTACCTTGACTACAACAGATTAAAAAATAAATACAGCATATGGCTTGCTCAGTATAATGACAGAGCAGAGCTTGACTGCGACATCTGGCAGAACAGTTCAACAGGCAGAGTAAGCGGTTACGGCAAAAATATTGATACGAACATCATATTTAACGAAAATGTTTTTGAAAATGTTAAGGTTGAAAAGCCGACATTGACTTACAGGGTGTACGCAGACGGTCGGTGGTATGACGAAGTCAAGGGCTTGTCGAATATCGCAGGCAGGGCAAAGCAGGCAATCTCAGGCGTGGCTGTCAAGGTATCAGAGGGCAACCTCCGCTACCGTGTGCACCTCTTGAACGGTAACTGGCTGCCGTGGGTTGACGGCTATGACATTGAAGATGATATCAACGGCTATGCAGGCATTAAAGGCAAGGTTATTGACGGCTTGCAGGTTGAATTTGAGGGAGTCGGCGATTATAAGGCAACCTACAGAGTGCGTAAACAGGGCGCAGGCTTTTTCGATTGGCAGCACAACACCGAAAAAGACAGCTCACAGGACGGCTACGCAGGTGTTATGGGCGCTAAGATTGACGGCTTGCAGATTACTTTGACTTGATTTGGAGGTATAAAATGAAAAATGCAGTAACAAAGCAGCAGATTGATGAATTGCTCAAAAAATCAGAATTTAGAATTGAAACAGTTTATAACAAAGTAACTATGGTAAGCTGTAAATTACCAAATGGTTTTGTTATAAATGAAGCAAGCGGAGCAGTTGATCCTGCTAACTACGATGAAAAAATTGGCGAAAAAATCTGTATGGAAAGAATTGAAAATAAGTTGTGGGAACTCGAAGGATATGCTCTCGCAAAACAGCTTTACGATGAGGTGAAATAATGAAAGACAATATTATTCAGGCTACTGTTTCAGTAGCTATCGGTGCTCTGATATCATATTTTAATATCTTACTTATCCCAATTCTCGTGCTCATCGCTGTAATGCTTATTGATTATATTACAGGATTGACATCGGCGTACAGAAACGGCGAATTAAAAAGTAAAACAGGTTTAATCGGAATTTTGAAAAAAGCAAGCTATCTCGCTCTTGTGGTTGTTGCGGGTGTTGTCGATTATTTAATCTGCACAGGCTTAGCGGCGGCAAATGTAAATATAGGTGTCACATATTGTTGCGGTTTAATTGTAACGATTTGGCTCATCATCAACGAATTAATCTCAATTCTCGAAAATCTCTCGGAGTTAGGCACGCCAATTCCGAAATTCCTTGTAAATATCGTCCGCCGATTGAAAAATACAGTTGAAAACAAAACCGATACAGACACAAAAGAATAGCATATATAAGTTTAGCCCCACACTTGCTAAGTAAGAAGTGTGGGGCTGTTTTTAATTGTTATCATCAATAAACTATTTTTAAAACTTTTTCGTGTTATCAGATATTCGCAATGAATAAATATAGATTGAGTATGTAAGAAAAAGTCAGTAAACACCCGATTTTTTGAACTTTAAAGCTGACTAACATTTGACTAACATTTTTGAAATTTAAAGCAGTTTTAGGCGGTGTTTTACAGGAAACAGGCAAAAAGAAAAACCGCACACAAGCCTTAAAAACGGCTTGGTAATGCGGTTTATTTGTGGAGCTGGTGAACGGACTTGAACCGTCGACCTACTGATTACGAATCAGTTGCGCTACCAACTGCGCCACACCAGCAAATCGTGACTGACAGTATCTATTATACAACGAATATTTGAAAATTTCAAGACTTATTTTGGGAACAATATGGTAATAATTTACAGTGATTTATATTCACTTTTGTGGAATTATTATAAACTTTGTATTATAATTGTTGTAATAGTTAAAATATATATCAAGCATTTATATACAAAGGGTGTGTAGAATTGGCTAAATACGAAGGAAAAAACAGTTCTTTTGCATTAAGACTAAAACAACATCGTGAACTTTGCAGACTTACACAGCAGCAGGTTGCCGATATTTTGAATATTAACAGAACAACCTATACAAAGTACGAAACAGGTGTGTCCGAGCCGAGCCATGAAGTTTTAAGAAAAATTGTTTCTATTTTCGGCACGGATTATAACACTTTGCTTGGTAACGGAAGTTCTTTCTTACCGATAGTTCAGGATCCTGACGATACTTTGAAACTGTATAATCTTTCAAATGACGAAAAAAAGCTTTTGATTGCTTACAGAGCAATGTCCGACGAAAATAAAGCGGATACACTTAATAAGATGAAAGAAAAATTGGGAATTGTTAATAAGTGATTTCGGATAGCATGGGGTTAATTTTGGATTAATAAATGTAATAAAATCACGCATAAAATGAACATAAAAATTTGTAAAAATCCTTTACATTTATTATCCTTTGTGTTATAATCAACTTGTTGACCGCTGCCTCGGAACAAGGGTTAAGCCGATAATTCGGATTTTCACAGCCTTACTCTGGGACGGTTGGCTAAAATTTTTACAAAGGTGGAAACGCAAATGTTAAAAGAAGAAAAGCAGGCTATCATGGCCGAGTACGCTACTCACGAAGGCGACACAGGTTCTCCTGAGGTACAGATTGCTCTCCTTACAAAGAGAATTAATGACCTTACAGAGCACCTCAAGGTTCATAAGAAAGACCATCACAGCAGAAGAGGTCTTCTTAAGATGGTTGGTCAGAGAAGAAGCCTTCTCAACTACCTCATTAAGGTAGACATTGAGAGATACCGTTCTATCATTGCAAGACTTGGTATCCGTAAGTAATTTTGCAAATCAGGGCAAGCGCAAGCTTGCCCTAAATTCCGTTTTTGCGTAAATTTTCTCAGCTGTATTTTAGCGGTAAAACGGGTAAAAAATCTGTAAAATTTTATTGTTTTTATCGGTTTTATTGCTAAAACAGCGTGAAAATCCGCAAGATGCTTATTACAGAAATCGTATGATTTCAGAAAGGATTTTTACAATGAACAGATTAATGACATTCGACAAATACAGAGTGTTTGAAACAGAATTTGCCGGCAGACCTTTAAAGGTTGAAACAGGTAAAATGACACAGCTTGCCAACGGTGCTTGTCTTGTACATTACGGTGATACAACAGTTCATGTTGCTGTTACCGCATCTCCAAAGCCGAGAGAGGGCGTTGACTTTTTCCCGCTTTCAGTTGACTATGAAGAGAAGATGTATGCCGTAGGTAAGATTCCGGGTGCCTATCTCAAGAGGGAGGGCAGACCGTCAGAAAAGGCTATCCTTACAAGCCGTGTAATTGACCGTCCGATTCGTCCGCTTTTTGACAAGAGCATGAGAAACGATGTTTCTATCGTTTGTACCGTAATGAGCGTTGACTTGGACTGCTCACCTGAAATTACAGCTATGATAGGTGCGTCAATCGCTATTTCAATTTCTGATGTTCCGTGGAACGGCCCTATTTCAGGCTGTTCTGTAGGTATGATTGACGGCGAGTACATCATCAACCCGACAGAGGCACAGAGAGCGGTTTCTAAGATGGCTACTACTGTTGCGTCAACAAGCACAAGAATTGCTATGATTGAGGCAGGTGCAGACTGCGTTACAGATGATGAGATGTACAATGCCATTATGGCAGGTCACGAGGCTAACCAGAAGATTATTAAGTTTATTGAGGGCATCAAGGCTGAAATCGGCAAGCCTAAGTTTGAGTTTGCAAGTCTTGAGCCTGACCACGATATGTTTGAGGCTATCAAGGCATTTGCAGAGGAAGATGTAAAGGTTGCTCTTGATACCGATGACAAGACAGTTCGTGACGAGAGATTAAAGCCTATTTACGAGGCTGTTCACGCAAAATTTGATGAGATTTATCCTGACAGTGAAGCGCTTATTGACGAGTGCCTTTACAAGACACAGAAGTTCATCGTTCGTCGTTGGCTGCTTGACGAGCAGAAGCGTGTTGACGGCAGAGGTATGGATGATATTCGTCCGCTCGCAGCAGAAGTTTCTGTACTTCCGAGAGTTCACGGTTCGGGTTTGTTTACAAGAGGACAGACACAGGTTCTTACAATCGCTACTCTCGGCCCTGTATCTGACAAGCAGTTGCTTGACGGTATTGACGGAGAAACAGAGAAGCGTTACATTCACCACTATAACTTCCCGAGCTATTCAGTAGGCGAAACAAAGCCAAGCAGAGGTCCGGGCAGAAGAGAAATCGGTCACGGCGCACTTGCAGAGCGTGCTCTCGTTCCTGTAATTCCGCCTGTTGAGGAGTTCCCATATGCATTAAGACTTGTATCAGAGGTTCTTTCTTCAAACGGCTCAACCTCACAGGGTTCAATCTGCGGTTCTACACTTGCACTTATGGATGCCGGTGTTCCGATTAAAGCCCCTGTTGCAGGTATTTCTTGCGGTCTTATTACAGAGGGCGAGCGTTGGATGACAATGGTTGACATTCAGGGTCTTGAGGACTTCTTTGGCGATATGGACTTTAAGGTAGCAGGTACAAAAGACGGCATTACAGCTATTCAGATGGACCTTAAAATCAGCGGTCTTACACCTGAAATGATTAAAGAGGCACTTGCAAAGACACATAAGGCTCGTAACTATATTCTCGATGAGGTTATGCTCAAGGCTATTGCAGAGCCGAGAAAAGAGCTTTCACCATATGCTCCTAAGATGTACACAACTACAATTCCTGCCGAGAAAATCAGCGAGGTTATCGGTAAGAGCGGTAAGGTTATCAAGGAAATTCAGGCTGAATGTGAAGTTAAGGTTGACATTGAGGAGGACGGCGATTACGGTAAGGTATTCGTATCGGGTATTGATGCTGACAAATGCAACAGAGCTATTGAGATTATCAAGACTATCGCTATTGATCCGGAGCCGGGTGCTATGTACCTCGGTAAGGTAACAAGACTTATGGATTTCGGTGCATTTGTAGAGATTGCTCCGGGCAGAGAGGGTCTTGTACACATTTCACAGCTTGATGTAAAGCGTGTAGACAAGGTTACTGATGTAGTAAATGTTGGTGATGTTATCCGTGTTAAGGTAATGGAAATCGACGATAAGGGCAGACTTAACCTTTCCCGTCGTCAGGTTCTCATAGATGTTGACGGTCTTACTCCTGAAAACGATGTAGATACAGAGAGAAAGCCACGCCCACGCAGACCTTTTAATGAGAGAAGAAACAACAACAGAAGATAAATTCTGCTGAAAAAGCAGTGAAACACTCCGCTTTGGATTGCCAAGGCGGAGTGTTTGTTTTAATTATTTAGCCTCAAATACGCTAAACCATAAATTATTAATATTTTTTAATTAAAAAAATAAAACGAAAAGCTCATTGGTTTTAGATTATTTGCAAAACCAATGAGCTTTAAATTTATCCCTGCGGAATGAATCCCGAAATAAATACAATCAATACAAGAACAGGTAATACATATTTTATATACGGTTTAAAAAATCTTGGAAATTTGATACCCTCGCCCTGATTACACTCATTCAAATAGCCGTCAAATCCCCAACCGAATTTTGTTGAACAGAAGAGCGAATACAAGAATGCGCCTACAGGAAGAAGAATATTGCTTACCGCAAAGTCCTCAATATCAAGCACGCCTTTGCCTAAAATATTGAATCCGCTTAAAAGATTAAATCCGAAAATGCAAGGCAGACAGCCTATAAGCATAATTATCGCATTTATAATTACGGATTTTGTGCGGCTCATATTGAACATATCAATACAGAACGAAATCAGATTTTCAAACACCGCAATTACGGTTGAGAAACACGCAAAGGTCATAAACATAAAGAACAGCGTGCCCCAGATTCTGCCGCCTGCCATATTTACAAATACATTCGGCAGTGTAACAAATATAAGTGCAGGACCTTGATTCGGTTCAACTCCGTATGAAAAACAGGCAGGGAAGATGATAAGTCCTGCGGTGATAGCGACAAAAGTATCAAGTATGCAAATTTTAATTGATTCGCTCGGCAAAGTTTTTTCTCTTGTCATATAACTGCCTAAAATTTCCATAGAAGCAATGCCAAGGCTTAGTGTAAAGAATGCCTGACTCATTGCTGATGTAATTATATGTCCGATTCCGATTGACTGCACTTTTTCTAAATCAGGCACAAGGTAAAACTTTATGCCCTCGGCAGCACCCGATAAAGTAAGACTGTTTATCGCAAGAATAATAATCAGCGCTAGCAATAAAATCATCATAACCTTGCTGACTTTTTCAATTCCGTTTTGTATGCCTTTGCTGCACACAAAAAATCCTGCAATAGCCATAACAGCCATCCATATTATCATCTCAACAGGATTAGACATCAGATTTGAAAATACATTGCCGACCTGTTCCGCTGTCATTCCGCTTTCAAATGTACCCGTTGCAAATTTGAAAAAGTAGCTTAGCATCCAACCCGATACAGGTGTGTAGTACATCATAAGCAGATAGCAGCCGAGTATGCAGAACCAACCGTGAATGTGCCACTTGCTTTTTGGTTTTTCAAGTTTTTTGTATGCGAGTACGGCACTTTTTTTACTTGCTCTGCCGATTGCAAGTTCCATAGTCAGCACGGGTATGCCCATAATTACGAGGAACAGCAGGTAAAGGAGTACAAATATTCCGCCGCCGTTCTGACCTGTAACAAAAGGAAATCGCCATACATTGCCGATACCGATTGCACAGCCTGCACTGACAAGTATAAATCCGAGTTTGGATTTAAAATTTTCTCTTTCCATAAATAATCTCCTAAAAGGCAAAATACATTATAATTATATAAAATATTAATATACATTGTCAAGCAATTTAAAAATAAAGTATATAAAATAAGAATTATTATTATTTTACTTGATTTTCCAAAAATTTGTGGTATAATAAAGTAAAATAAGTAGTGATTACTAAGTTATCTGATTTAGCGTAATAGAAACTTTATTTTAGGGGGTTAAACAATGGATAAAGTTAATTTAAGAAAAATCGCAATAATAGGTTGCGGATTTGTAGGTTCGGCATCGGCTTTTGCGTTAATGCAGAGCAAAATGTTTTCTGAAATCGTGTTGATTGACGCAGACAAAGATAAGGCAGAGGGCGAGGCTATGGATATAAGCCACGGTATTCCTTTTGTCGGAAATATGAAAATCTATGCAGGTAGCTATGACGATATAGTTGACGCTTCAATTATTGTAATTACTGCCGGTGCGGGACAAAAGCCGGGTGAAACAAGACTTGACCTTGTACATAAGAATGTCGGAATTTTTAAGAGTATTATTCCTGAAATTGCAAAAAGAAAATGCCGCGGCATATTGCTTGTGGTTGCAAACCCTGTTGATATTCTTACATATACGGCTCTTAAACTTTCGGGTTTTGAGGAGAACAGGGTTATCGGTTCGGGTACAGTGCTTGATACCGCAAGACTTAAATGTCAGCTCGGTGAGCATTTGTCGGTTGACAGTCAGAGTGTGCACGCATATATTATAGGTGAGCACGGTGACAGCGAAATTGCCGTATGGAGCAGTGCGAATGTTTCGGGTATTCCGCTTGATGATTTCTGCGAGATGAGAGGTCACTATAATCACGATAAATCGCAGGAAAATATCGCAGAAAAGGTTAAAAACAGTGCCTATGAAATAATTGCGAAAAAGCGTGCTACATATTACGGTGTTGCTATGGCGGTAAAGAGAATTTGCGAGGCAATTATCCGTGACGAAAAATCCATACTTCCTATTTCTTCACTGATGCACGGCGAGTTTGGTATTGACGATGTAGTGCTTAGTATGCCGTCGATTGTGGGTGCAAACGGTATTGAAACTAAAGTTCCGATTTCTCTTAACGAGGACGAAGAAATCAATCTTAAGAAATCTGCCGATACTTTGCGCAGTATTCTTGATGATTGCGAAATTTAAAAGCAGAGTAAAAGGTGGCTGAAAATTCAGTCACCTTTTTGCTTTTATATTTAATTGTGCGATAAGTTGTAATGAATTTTTATGATAGTATGATAATTAGGGGATAGCGTAGTGTTTCGTTATGCAATTAAAGAATTTCCCAATACTATAAATCCCAAATAACCTCTTACAAATCAGTTTCTGTATCAAGCAAAACAAAATGATTTTTTCTGTAGTCTAAAATACCGTCTGATTTCATTTTGCTAAGTTCTTTAGAAAGAGCACTGCGGTCGAGATTCAAGTAATCTGCCATCTGCTGACGGTCAAACGGTATTTCAAAGTCTGTAGAATCGGCTTTTACCGATTCTTCCGACAGATAGGCAAGAACTCTTGTACGCACTGCTTTTGATGAAGTGCAAAAAATTCTTCGTGAAAGAGCAAGATTTTTTTGAGCCGAAAGCATAAGCAGACTGTTCATAAATTTCGGGTACCACGGCTGATTGCTGTTTTCCGGTTTAAGAGCGTTTTTTAAATTTATAAATAAAATTTCGCAACATTCAGCGCATACAACATCGACCATCATCGGAGTTTGCGAAAGGGCATAGGTTTCCGCAAAAATTTCTCCTTCGTTTGCATAACTGATTATACTTTTATTGCCCCATATATCAATGTTCTCTATAATGACATTTCCCGAGAGCACAATTCCTACGCTGTCTATAACATCTCCCATATGATAAATATGTGTGTTTTTTGCATAAATGCGTTTTTTCATAAATTTACTCTTGTTCATTTGAGTAATTTCCTGTTCGGACATATTTTCAAATAAAAGTATATCACAAAATTTCATAAAAGCCTCATTTCGTTGCTATAACAACATAATTTCTTTTCTGATTATATTATAATTTATTTGCAAAATCAATACGGAGGTATTTAAGATGATAAGAAGAATTATAAATATAGATGAAGAAAAGTGTAACGGTTGCGGTGCTTGTGCAAATGCCTGTCACGAGGGTGCGATTACAATGGTAAACGGTAAGGCTAAACTTTTGCGTGATGATTATTGCGACGGACTCGGTGACTGTCTGCCAATCTGCCCTACGGGTGCGATTTCTTTTGTTGAGCGTGAGGCTCTCGCATATGATGAAGAGGCGGTAAAAGCCAATATGAAGAAAAAGTCAGAAACATTCGGCGGCTGCCCCGGACACAGACTGCAGACATTTAACAGAGAAAGCTCTAAAAATACTGCTTTTGCGGAAGATGTAAAAATGCCGTCACACCTTGGTCAGTGGCCGTGTCAGATAAAACTTGTGCCTGTAAACGCTCCGTACTTTGACGGCGCAAAGCTGCTTATTGCCGCCGACTGCACAGCATATGCTTATGCGCAGATGCACAATGATTTTATGCGTGGGAAAATTACACTCATAGGCTGCCCTAAACTTGACGATATCAATTACAGCGAAAAACTTGAAAGTGTAATTACAAATAACAATATCTGGAGCGTAATAGTAGTTCGTATGGAAGTACCGTGCTGCGGAGGTCTTGAGTACGCCGTAAAAAGAGCGTTGCAAAACAGCGGAAAGTTTATACCGTGGCAGGTTGTTACAATTTCCACAGACGGTAAAATTTTAGATTAAATAATAAATTTCAACTAAGCCTTTACATTTGTAGAGGCTTTTTTATGTAGGCGGGGGAGTGCGGATTTCGATTAAATTTAAAAAAGAATATTCACGGAATAAAACGGTATAATATTTTCAAGGACTGCCCATTCGGACAGCCCTTGAGTAAAATTTATCAGCTTGCGTTTTTAATCTGTAATCTTAACTTATCAGAAATCATAGCAATAAATTCGCTGTTGGTTGGCTTGCCTCTGTCGTTGTGGATAGTGTAGCCAAAGTAGGAATTAAGCACATCAACATCTCCTCTGTCCCAAGCAACTTCAATTGCATGGCGAATTGCTCTTTCAACTCTGGATGATGTGGTTTCGTATTTCTTTGCTACAGACGGATATAATTGTTTTGTAACCGCATTGATTATTTCGGGATGTTCAACCGACATAATAATTGAATCCCTTAAATAGTGATAGCCTTTGATATGAGCGGGAACGCCGATTTCGTGCAAAATTTCAGTTACTTTAAGCTCAATGCCGAATGCGTCAAAAGTTACGGGATTTCCGATGAAACTTTCTTTACTGCGCTTTGTCATATTTACAATATTCTGACAAAGTTCTGAAATGTCATACGGCTTGAGTACAAAATAAGACGCTCCCGAATTCATAACCTGCTGTTCGAGAATTGCGTTGTGGAATGATGAGAATACTATGAAAAGCGGAGCTTTAAGTTTATCTCGTCTTACACTGCGCATTACGCCTATTGCGTCGAGTCTGGTCATAAATGAATCCATAAGGACTACATCCGGCTGTTCTGCCTTAATGCGGTTCAACAGTTCTTCTCCGTCTTTTGAGCAGAAAGCAGGCGTAATGTTGTAATTTTCCATTGTTGCATTGCTTTCCTGCGAAAATTCGGTTGCTTCTTCTGTGATGATGAGTTTGATTGCTTTTTCCATTGATTATTTCCCCCAGTAATTTTTCTATGAGATTATATTACCATAAAATGGTAATTTGGCAATACTTTCCAAGAAAAAAATTCAATAAATAATAAAATTTTTTTGGTTAAAATAATTAACTGCCAAAAATCAACGGATTTCGCTAAATTATTTGTAATTTTGCATCATATTACCAACATATATTCCGTAACCCTCGTTGGTTGAGTTTACAAAAACATGGGTAACAGCGCCTACAAGTTTACCGTCCATAACAATAGGACTGCCGCTCATACCCTGAACAATACCGCCCGCTTTATCAAGTAATTCTTCATCAGTTACTTTAAGCGTAAAACTTTCGGCAGAGTTTGTGTTTCTGCTTATGCTTGTAATTTCAATGCTGTATGCTTTCGGCGTATTGCCCTCAAGAGTGGTATAAACAGTCGCTTTACCCGTTTTGAGTTCGGATTCTTTTGCAACTTCAAGTTTTTCTTTATTTTCTGTAAGCGAAGTATCAAATGTGCCGTATATTCCGATGTCGCAGTTATCGGTAATTTTTCCTATAACTTTGTCGGAGAAATATCCGTTAAGACTGCCGGGAGAGCCGTTTGTGCTTTTTGTCACACTGCTTATTTCCGCTATAACCGCTTCACCCGAGGCAAGCGGCATAAGCGTGTAAGTGTCGCAGTCGCAAATGCCGTGACCAAGACCCGCAAAGTAATTTTCGCTTTTGTCATAATAGGTTACAGTGCCTATGCCTGCACTGCTGTCACGCACCCAAGCGCCTATGAGATAATTGCCGGCCGTGTTTTTTATAGGAGCTATCTCTTTTGTAAGCGTTTTGTTGTCACGCTCAAAGGTTACTTCAAGGGTATTTCCGTCTGAATTAAGCGTAGCTTCCCGCAGTGTTTCATTGCTTGTAATTTTAGTACCGTTAATTTCCTTTATAATATCGCTTTCTTTAAGTCCGCCTTTTTTTGCAGGACAAACATATTTACTGCCGTCAAAATAACTTTCGAGTTCAACTATCATAACACCGTCCGAATACATTTTAAGTCCGAACGGTTCACCGCCGAGATAGACATATTCCGGCAGTTCTCCGCTGTTGCAGGGAATAGCAGTAGCAGAAAGTGAAATAATAGCTGTAAGGGCAACTGATAAAAATTTATTAAAAAATTTAAAAAAAATCAAAAAAATCACCTACTTTCCGTTGCCATTCTTAGTTTTTGCATTTATAATATAAGAAAACAGGATTTTTTATTATTAAAATTTTTTTTGGAAGATAAAAAGTAATTAAAGCAGTTTGTAAGTCAAAAATGTTATTATTTTTATAAATTAAAAAATTTTACATTGAAAGGAATTAGAATGGATACTAATTTAAAAGGACTTACTTCGCAAGAGGTAAGTCGCAGAGTAGCGGAAGGTAAGATAAATATTACCTCAAATTTAAAAACAAAATCAATCGGCAGAATATTCAGAGATAACATTTGTACTTTGTTTAACGCAATCAATGTTGTGTTGCTTGCGGCGCTTGCGTTTGTCGGCTCTTACAAGAATATGCTTTTTATCGGCATTATGATTGCCAACACAACAATCGGTATAGTGCAGGAAATTCGTTCAAAGAAAAGTGTAGATAAACTGACTATCCTTTCCGAAAAGAAAGTTACTGTCGTGCGTGACGGCAGAGAGTGCGAAATAAGCAGAGATGAAATTGTACAGGACGATGTGGTTGTTCTTTCCAGAGGCTCGCAGATTCCCGCCGACTGTATTGTGTGTGAGGGCGAATGCAAGGTAAATGAAAGCCTGCTTACAGGCGAATCGGATCTTATAGAAAAAAAGGTCGGTGACGAACTGCTTTCGGGCAGTTTTATCAGTCTTGGCAAATGTTACGCAAAGGCAAACAAAGTCGGCGCAGAAAGCTATGCGGCAAAAATTAACGATGAGGCAAAGTACATAAAGAAAGTTAATTCGGAAATTTTGCGTTCCTTTAATTTTATTATAAAAATATGTACTTTTATTCTTTTTCCCGTAGGCATCGCTTTTTTTATAAGACAGTTTGGTATCAATGACGGCGATTTGCAGGCTACTGTTGTAAGTACGGTTGCGGCTTTGCTCGGTATGATTCCTAAGGGGATGATTTTGCTTACAAGTTCCGTGCTCGCTGTTTCTATTATACGATTGACACGGCAAAAGGTGCTTGTGCAGGAGATGTATTGCATAGAAACTCTCGCAAGGGTTGATGTACTCTGCCTTGACAAAACGGGCACTCTCACTACCGATGAGATGAATGTTACTGATGTTATCACTATGCGTAATAAGGAAGAAATCGGCACGGCACTTGCCTCAATCGCAAAATATTCCGACGACAAAAACGCAACTTTGCTTGCAATTGAAAAGTACGCAAAAGGACAAAAGCATATCGGCTGTAAAAAATTCTATCCGTTCTCGTCAGAAACCAAGTGGTCGGGCGGCGATTTTGATAACGGTAAATCCTATGTAATGGGTGCTGCTGAATTTATATTTAAGGATAAGAATAAGTATAAAGAGGTATTTGATACCATTGAAAGCATTAACGATACGGTAAGAATTATTGTTCTTGCCTCTTCCGAAAAGTCGCTCGGTAACGGTTTGCCCGACGATATTACTCCGCTTGCCGTTGTTCTTATTAAAGATAAACTCCGTGAAAATGTAAACGATACCATAAATTATTTTAAAGAACAGGGAGTGGCACTTAAGGTTATTTCGGGCGACAGTGTAAAAACCGTTCAGAATATCGCAAAAGATACGGGCATAACAGGTGCGGAAAACGCAATTGATATGACTACTGTAAAAACACAGGAAGAACTTGAAAAAGCGGCGGAAAATTGCAGTGTGTTCGGCAGAGTTACTCCTCAACAGAAAAAACAGCTTGTAATTGCGCTTAAGAAAAAAGGTCATTCTGTTGCTATGACGGGCGACGGTGTAAACGATGTGCTTGCATTAAAAGAGGCAGACTGTTCAATCGCAATGGCGGCAGGAAGCGACGCCGCAAGAAATGTGTCACAGCTTGTGCTCGTTAATAATGATTTTGCATCAATGCCAGGTGTTGTGGCAGAGGGCAGACGAACAATCAATAACCTTGAACGCAGTTCGGCTTTGTATATTGTAAAAACAATTTATACAATCATACTTTCGGTATTCTTCATATTCTTTCATATGCCGTATCCGTTTGAGCCTATCCATTTTTCACTTGTCGGTGCTCTTACGGTAGGTTTGCCGTCCTTTGTGCTTGCTTTGCAACCTAATAAAAACCGAATTAAAGGTAATTTTACCTACAATATAATTGCAAGAGCGGTGCCTGCCGCATTCTGTACCGTTCTCAATATCATAGGTATGGCTGTTATTACGAAGTTTACAACGCTTGCACCTGACGAGTATTCTACAATATGTGTATATATGACGGCATTGTGTGCTTATATGCTCATCTTAAGACTTTCATATCCGTTTAATGCATTGAGAATTGCTATGCTTACTGTGTCGGCGGTCGGCATTGTGCTCGGTTGTGTATTCTTTGCCGGATTCTTCTCGCTTGTATGGCTTTCGGTTGACGGACTTATTTTGTTCGGTTTGCTGTCGGCATTTACAATTGTATCATTCAATCTTCTTTATAATTATGCCGAAAAGCTGATTGAGAAAAATAAAAACAAATATAAATAAGAAAGGGGTTGAAAGTGTGAAAATTAAATTACCGACCGATGTCAGAATGATAATTGACAGATTTGAGAAAAACGGTTTTTCCGCATATGCGGTGGGCGGCTGTGTGCGTGATTCTTTACTGCAAAAAGAGCCAAATGATTGGGATATTTGTACCGATGCTTTGCCGCAGGATATTCTTCGCCTTTTTTCTGATTTTCATACTTTCGACACCGGAATAAAGCACGGTACTGTGTCTGTAGTGATAAATTCTTCCGTGTATGAAATTACAACTTTTCGCATTGACGGAGAGTATTTCGATAATCGTCACCCTGAAAAGGTAGAATTTACGGATGATTTGGTTACGGATTTGTCACGCAGAGATTTTACCGTAAACGCTATGGCTTACAGCGACCGTACAGGTCTTGTAGATCCGTTTGACGGCGCATACGACCTTGAGCTTATGGCGGTGCGCTGTGTAGGTAATCCCGTTGAGCGCTTTACCGAGGACGCATTGCGTATTATGCGTGCTCTGCGCTTTGCCTCGTGCTATAATATGGCGATAGAAAAGCATACCGCCAATGCAATTTTTGAATGTAAAAAACTTTTGAATAATATTGCCGCCGAACGCATAACCGTCGAGTTCAACAAACTTGTATGCGGAGAAAGCTGTGAGTACATAATGCGCAGGTTTAAAGATGTGTTTGCGGTATTTTTGCCCGAAATATCAATTATGTTTGGGTACGACCAACATACCAAACATCATAACAAAACGCTTTGGAGGCACACCACCTGTGCAATGACAAATATCGACCCGACTCCGCTTTTGCGAATTACCATGCTTTTTCATGATTTGGGCAAACCTATGGCTTGCAAGCGTGACCCTGACGGTACGGCTCATTTTAAGGGTCATCCAAAATTCAGCGCAGTAATGGCAGAGCAAATACTTGAGCGCCTTAAGTATCCACGGGATTTTATAGACGATTGCGTAACGCTGATTGCGTTTCATGATGTAAGGTTTACAGGCAGTAAACCGCAGATAAAACGAGTGATGAACAAAATCGGTGAAACTGATATGCGCAGGCTTTTAAAGGTGCAGTATGCCGATTTAACGGCACAGTCTATGTACCTTAGAGATGAAAAAATGAGCAAGTATAATCTCGCCTGTGCCGCATTTGAAGAAGTTATAAAGGAAAAGGATTGTTTTACGCTGAAACAGCTTGATATTAACGGTCACGATTTGATAAAAACAGGAATTACCGACGGCAAACAAATCGGAAATATCCTTGATAAATTGCTCGGTATGGTGATTGACGAAAAAATCGAAAATAAAAACTCAATCCTTATGCAGAAAGCAAAAGAATTGAGCGGAATAGATTAATTATATCGCAAACAAAAACCGCAGATAAGTGTCGGCTTATCTGCGGTTAAATTGTTTTTAATCATCATCATACTCGTTATCGGGAGTGATGTTTATCATTTGAGATTCGTTTGAAATTTTCTTTGCATAGTGTCCGATTGTAGCGATAAGTGTAAGTCCTGAAATGCCCTCATATACAAGAGCGATTCCTAAAATAATCATAATTATATCCGCAAAGAAACCGGGGAAGATAATTGTTGTAATCGCAAAAATTATAATAAGTGCGGAAACCACAAAACTTATCCACCAATATTTTACTCCGAGCGTCTTTAACTGAAATGACCTTTTAATATCAATGGTACTGTCAACGATAATCAAAATACCGATTATTGCGAATATCATTCCTAAAATCGACTGCGGAGAAATCAAGAAGAAAACTCCGAATGCGGTAGCCGCAATGCCGACAATCATTTCAAAGCCGAAAGACGCTTGTTTTGAAGTGAAATATGTTATGAGATTAAACAGTCCGTAAACCGTCAGCGCACCGCCGAGCGTATAGCAAAGCGCAATGCTTACCTTGTCGGGATAAAAAATCATAACAAAGCCGAGTACAATATAGGCAAGAGCCGAGATAATGGCGGTAGAAATTGCCTTGCCGTGTTTTTTATTTTTGCTTTTGCTCATTAATCAATCACCTCATCAGTCAATGCGCTTGTCGCAGTAGTCGCACATCTGCATACCGAGTTTTAAGTATGAACGATTCGGCAGGTATTCTTCCCGTGCGGTAATGCATCTCGGATTTGTACAGCGTTTGTCTATAACAGAGATTTCTCTGTCCTTAAGCATAAAGTCGTCATCCTGTAAAAGCAGGAGAATAAGTGCCATTCTGCCATACATACCGTAGAGTGCCTGCTTAAAGTACAGGGCACGGGGGTCATCGTCTATGTCAACCGTGATTTCGTTTACTCTTGGCAGCGGATGAAGAATGATCATATCTTCCTTGGCTTTTGCAAGTTTCTCTTTGTCAAGAACAAATACATACTTCTGCTTTTCGTATTCCTCTTTGCTTGCAAAGCGTTCCTGCTGTATTCTTGTCATATAAAGTACATCAAGGTCGGAAATAGAACTTGCAAGGTCATTTGAAAATTCATATTTACAGTTATTCTTTTCAAGAATATCAATAATGTAAAGCGGTACTTGTAATTCTTTTGTGGAAATAAGCACAAATGAATTGTTATCGTACTGCGAAAGTGCCTTTATGAGTGAATGTACGGTTCTGCCGTTTAAGAGGTCGCCGCAGATACCGATTTTAAGGTTATCAAGTCTGCCTTTTTCGCAGCTTAAAGTAACTATATCGGCAAGAGTTTGTGTAGGGTGAAGATGTCCGCCGTCGCCGCAGTTGATAAACGGAACGCCTGCATACATAGACGCAGCCATTGCAGAACCCTCTACAGGGTGGCGCATTGCGATAATGTCGGCATAGCCGCCTACAATTGTTATGGTATCTTTAAGACTTTCACCTTTGGAAACGGAAGAATTGAGCGGATTGTCAAAACCGATTGTTCTGCCGCCGAGTTTGAGCATTGCAGTCTGAAAAGACATTTGAGTTCTTGTGCTCGGCTCGTAGAAAAGCGTGGCAAGAATTTTGCCGTCGCAGGCGTGTCTGTAATCGGCAGGATTTTCCATAATTTTTTTAGCTTTTTTAATCAGCATATCAAGCTGTTTTTTCGACATTGCGTCAAGGTCAATAAGATTTTTATTAGCCATTAAAAACACTACCTTTATAATTTTTTTCTATTTTATCAAAAATATACAAGGTTTTAATATCAATAAAGAAAAATAACATTTAAATTTACATTTACCGACAACCGTATATTACATATTTTGTTAAGATTACATTACATTTGCCGAATAAACTTATTTTTTATACTTTTTATTCAAAAATATTCTTTTGACTTTTGCAAAATTATGTATTATAATAAGATGAATTATACAACAAATAGACAAAATTTTACTGTTACACAGAGGGTATTGATTTTGAATTACGATTATACTTTGACCGATACTTTAAAAATGGCAGTCGGCAGTCAGACAGTTTTGCGAAAAGGAAAACCAGAGAGAAAATGTGCGGTATTGCAAAGATTTTTTAATCCTATGCTGATTTTTTCTTTGCTGATTTCGGTTTATGTTTTGATTGCGTATATAAACGGCGATGCACCTCTTACGCCTAAAGCACCGATGTTTCTCGGAGAACCTGCCGATGAATTTAAATACGCATTCAGATTTTACCTGTTTATCTTTTTGAATATACTGCCGACAATTTTGTATGTAATCGGTTTTGCCTTTTCCGTGAGGCAGTATAAAAATGCCGAGTATGCAATAACCGACTGCGGAGTGTTTCTTACAAAAGGCTTGTTTTCAAAAAAGCTGTATTATAAGCCGTACAGAGAGATTTACGATATTCAGATTAGGAAAGAAATTTCTGACATCTTGTGTAAGACGGGTACCGTGACTTTAAGTTTTGAGTTTCCCGAACAGAAAATAGGAAGTCTGACGCCCGTAAATATGGCTCCGCTTAAAATAAAAAATATTTCAGATTATATGGAAGTCTATAAATTGTTACAGGAAAATGTGAGGAGAACAAATTATGTATAATGATTACAAGGTAAGCGACGACTTAAAAAGTATGATGAATAACGAACGAATTGTGTGGTCGGGCAGACCTAAGAAGTCGTGCTTTGTGCTTGAGTGTATTTTTAACCCAATGCTTATTTTTGCTTTCATTTGGTTTATGTTTGATTTTATGTTTATAAGTCAAATTTTCTCAAGCGACCTTTCTGAGTTAGACTCAAGCGTATGGATGTTTGTCGGCTTTTTCGCTCTTCATTTAATGCCTGTATGGATTTATCTCGGCGGCGTTATATTTTCTTTCAGAAAGCTGAAAAATACGGAATATGCCATTACCGATAAAGGAATTTACAGTACAAACGGCTGTTTTTCCAAACAGTATAATTTTAAGCCTTTTACAGACCTTTCGCATGTGTATATTCACAGAGGTATTTTTGACCAGTGGCTCGGAGTAGGCGATGTTATTTCCGAATGTCATCATTACGCCGCTGTTCGTTCGAATAGCAGACATTCTGATAATTTTACTATTTCCGATATTCCCGATTATGTTGAAGTTTGCAACATTATAAAAAAGTATCAGACAGATATTTATGCCGATACACAATTCCCAAACGATTACAGACCGCAGTCTAACCACGGTTACAACACAAAGTATTATCCGAACGGCGGAGTAAATCCAAATAATTTTTACGGACAGAACAGAAATCCGAACGCTTACTACAATAACCAGCGCAACGCATATTATAATCAAAACAAAAACCAAAATTATAACGGAAATTACAATGCAAATCCTCAAAACTTCAATTCCGATTACAGCAGTAATCCCGGCTTTACAGGTGAAAACTGCGATACACACGACGGTTATGAAGTGAATGCAGGCAGTAATAATTACGACAGTTGGGATAATCCCAAGGCTAAAAAAGAGAAAGACAGTTGGGATAAGCAGTAATAATTTGTCGGATTTTTTATAAATTTGTTTTGACATTTCATTAATTTGGTACTATAATAAAGAAAACAATACAAAACGGGAGCCGAGCGGCTGAGAGGAAATGAATTGACATTTCGACCGTAAACCTGATTTGGATAATGCCAACGGAGGGACTTTGCAGCGTAAGTTTGTTATAGGCTTACGGTAAATATTTTACATACAAAGTGCGTCGGTTCGGCGCACTTTATTTTTTGCTTTTCGGAGGTGAAGTTATGATAAGAATAAACGGAGTTGATATTGATAAAATTGAAATTTCACTTATGCAGTACCTTGAAGAAAATTCAATTTCACCGCAGAGAATTGCAGTTGAGCTTAACGAGGAAATTCTGCCGAAGGCAAATTATGCCGCTACTGTTCTCAAAGACGGAGATGTAGTAGAAATCGTAAATTTTGTCGGCGGCGGTTGTTGAGTTTTTCCGCATTAAATTATAAAGGAGATAATAATAATGGAAAATGATAAGCTGATTTTAGGCGGACACGAATTTAATTCCCGATTTATTCTCGGTTCGGGTAAGTATTCGCTTGACCTTATAAAAGCGGCAGTTGAAAATGCAGGCGCAGAGATTATTACTCTTGCACTAAGACGAGCTGTAACAGGTAAGGTTGCAAATATTCTTGACTATATTCCGAAGAATGTTACTCTTTTGCCCAATACCTCGGGTGCAAGAAATGCCGATGAGGCTGTAAGAATTGCAAGACTTGCAAGAGAGGCAGGCTGCGGCGACTTTATTAAAATTGAGGTAATCAGAGATTCAAAGTACCTTTTGCCAGACAATTACGAAACAATAAAGGCAACCGAAGCACTTGCCAAAGAGGGCTTTATCGTACTTCCGTATATGTATCCGGACCTTAATGTGGCAAGAAGTTTAAGAGATGCGGGTGCTGCCGCAATTATGCCGCTCGGCTCTCCGATAGGTTCAAACAAGGGAATAGCAACAAAGGAATTTATTAAAATTATCATCAACGAAATAGACTTGCCTGTTATTGTTGACGCAGGTATCGGCAGACCGTCGCAGGCTTGCGAGGCTATGGAAATGGGTGCGGCGGCTGTAATGAGCAATACCGCCATTGCAACTGCAGGCGATATTCCTATGATGGCAAACGCATTTAAAAAGGCGATTGAGGCAGGCAGACAGGCTTACCTTTCAGGTCTTGGCAGGGTAATTGAGAACGGTGCGTCTGCATCATCACCTCTTACTGGATTTCTTGAAAGTTGAGGCGTGAACAATGGAAGAAAGAATTGACCATATGAAATATCTGCCCGATATGGAGCAGATTGATTCTGATATACTCGACAGGGTAATCTCGGCTATGAACGATTACGACCCGTCTTTATACACAGAAAACGATGTTCGCAGAGCACTTGAGCACGATGAAAAGACTGTTGATGATTTTAAGGCTTTGCTTTCGCCTGCGGCATTACCTTTGCTTGAAGAAATCGCAGAGGCTGCGAGAGCGGAAACCAAAAAGCATTTCGGCAATTCCGTAAATATGTTTACACCGCTTTACATTTCAAATTATTGTGAGAATTACTGTATTTACTGCGGCTTTAACTGTCACAATAAAATTCACCGTGCAAAGCTGAACGCAGAGGAAATCGAGCACGAAATGCAGGCAATTGCAAAGACAGGCTTGCAGGAAATACTTATTCTGACAGGCGAAAGCAAAAAAATGTCGGATGTTAAGTATATCGGCGAGGCTTGCAAAATTGCGAGAAAGTACTTTAAAGTCGTAGGACTTGAAGTATATCCGATGAACAGCGACGAGTACCGTTATGTGCACGAATGCGGTGCCGACTATGTAACCGTTTTTCAGGAAACCTATAATTCCGACAAGTACGAAACTCTGCACCTTGCAGGTCACAAAAGAATTTTTCCGTATCGTGTCAACACTCAGGAAAGAGCGCTCATGGGCGGTATGCGTGGCGTAGGTTTTGCGGCGCTTTTAGGACTTAGCGACTTCCGTAAAGACGCATTTGCCACAGGTATGCACGCTTATCTTATTCAAAGAAAGTATCCACACGCAGAAATTGCTTTTTCCTGTCCAAGATTAAGACCGATTATCAATAACGATAAAATCAATCCGAAAGATGTACACGAACCGCAGCTTTTGCAGGTTATTTGTGCGTACAGATTGTTTATGCCGTTTGCAAGCATTACTATTTCAACGAGGGAGTGTCAGCGCTTCCGTGACAATGTGGTTGACATTGCGGCAACTAAGATTTCCGCAGGCGTAGATGTTGGAATAGGCGGTCACGACGGTGAAAGAGAGAAAAAGGGCGACGAGCAGTTTGAAATTTCAGACAGCAGAAATGTTGACGAGGTTTACAAGGCTCTTACCGATAAGGGCTTACAGCCCGTTATGAGCGATTACATCTATGTGTAATGTAGTAAGCGTGACGGCAAAGCCGCTTTGCAAAGATGATTTTTTACAGAAAATACAAAAAATATCCGATTCCGATACACAATATATAATTCTTAGGGAGAAATATCTTTCCGAACAGGAATACTTCAATCTTGCAAAAAATGCGCTTTCGGTTTGTGACAAAGACAAATTGATTATACATAATTTTCCCGAAACCGCTGTAAAACTCGGTGTTAAAAAAATTCATCTGCCTTTCGGTGCGTTTAAAGATTTAAAGGGCAGAGAGGATTTTGATTTGCTCGGAACTTCCGTACACAGTACTGAGGACGCAATATTTGCCGAAGAAAACGGAGCGGATTACATTACGGCGGGTAATATTTTTGAAACCGACTGCAAAAAAGGACTAAAGGGTAAAGGTGTAAATTTTTTGCGGAATGTGTGTGACAGTGTAAATATTCCCGTCTACGCAATAGGCGGCATAAATGCCGATACCGCAAAAGAATTAAAATCCGTAAACAGAAAGAATTTTGCCGGTGTATGCGTTATGTCACTTCTTATGCAGAGTGAAAATATAAATGACGAAGTTATGAAAATTAAGCGTGAATTGGGGTGATACAGCGTGAAATTTGACAAAAATATGCTTGCGTTATATGCGATTACAGACAGAAAATGCATAGGCGACCGTGGACTTGAGTACAGCGTTGAGCAGGCTTTATCGGGCGGCGCAACAATGATTCAGTTAAGAGATAAGGAAGTCGATTTTGATACGCTCTGTAAAGAGGCAGACAGTCTGCTTAAAATTTGCCAAAAGTATAACGCACCGTTGATCATTAACGATAACGCAGATGTTGTAATAAAGACGGGTGCTGACGGTGTGCACCTCGGTCAGAATGATATGGAGCTTGCCAAGGCGAGAGAAATCCTCGGTAAAGATAAAATAATCGGCGGCTCGGCACGCACAATTGAACTTGCCAAAAAAGCTGAGCATAGCGGAGCGGATTACATAGGCAGCGGTGCGGTGTTCGGCACACTTACAAAGGCAGACGCAAAATACCTCGGTACAGAAAATCTTAAGAAAATATGCGGCGCTGTCGGTATTCCTGTTGTGGCAATCGGCGGTGTAAGCGCAGATAATATACCGCAGCTTGAAAATTGCGGTATAAGCGGCATTGCCGTGGTGAGTGCGATTTTTGGCGCTGACAATATCTGTTCCGCCGCACAAAAATTAAGAAAACTTGCAGACAGCATAATTTACGGAGGTTAGTTTGAAAACTGTATTGACAATAGCCGGCAGCGACTGCTCGGGAGGAGCGGGAATACAGGCTGATATAAAAACAATAACAATGCACTATTGCTATGCAATGAGCGTCATTACCGCCCTTACGGCGCAAAACACCACAGGTGTTTACGGTATTGAGCAGACGAGCGACGAGTTTATAGCAAATCAGCTTGACTGTGTGTTTACCGATATTTTCCCCGACGCAGTAAAAATAGGTATGGTTTACGGCAATAATTCCGCAAAAGTTATTGCCGACAAGCTCAATTTTTACAAAGCAAAAAATATTGTGACCGACCCTGTAATGGTATCTACCAGCGGCAGCAGGCTCATAAGCGAGCAGGGACTTGAAAATCTGAAAAAATACCTTTTGCCGATTTCCACACTTGCCACTCCGAATGTACCCGAGGCTGAAATATTGAGCGGAATTAATATCAAAAATTTTCAGGATATGCAAAATGCCGCTAAAATAATTTCCGATAAATACGGCTGTGCCGTACTCTGTAAGGGCGGTCATTTAGAGGATTGCAGTGATGATTTGCTTTACTCTGACGGCGAGTTTTATACTTACCCCTCGGTAAGAATTGACAATCCCAATACTCACGGCACCGGATGTACGCTTTCAAGCGCAATAGCAAGCAATCTTGCGAAAGGCTTTGAAATTCCTCAAGCCGTTGAGAACGCAAAGGCATATGTAACAAAAGCAATCGGCGTAAAACTTGACCTCGGCAAAGGCAGAGGACCGCTGATGCATAACTATATTTTACAAAATTTTAAATGAAAAGGCAGATGAAATATGAGAGAATATTCAACACAGATGGAGGCTGCAAGAAAGGGAATTGTAACCAAGGAACTCGAAATTGTAGCCAAAAAAGAAAGAATGACAGTAGAAGAACTTATGCCGCTCGTAGCAGAGGGCAAGGTGGCAATTTGCGCAAATAAAAACCATAAGTGCATTGACCCCGAGGGCGTAGGCTCAATGCTAAAAACAAAAATAAATGTAAACCTCGGTATTTCAAGAGATTGCAAAGATTATGATATTGAAATGGAAAAGGTTATGCAGGCTGTAAATATGGGCGCTCACGCAATTATGGACCTTTCGTCGCACGGCAACACAATTCCTTTCCGCAGAAAGCTCACAAGCGAATGTCCGGCAATGATTGGTACTGTACCTGTTTACGATTCCGTTATTCATTATCAGCGTGACCTTGATACACTTACAGCACAAGATTTTATTGATGTTGTAAGACTTCACGCACAGGACGGTGTGGACTTTGTAACACTCCACTGCGGTATTACGAGAAAGACTATTGAGCAGATTAAAAAGCATAAGAGAAAGATGAACATAGTTTCCCGTGGCGGTTCACTTGTGTTTGCCTGGATGTGTATGACAGGCAACGAAAACCCGTTCTATGAGTATTACGATGAAATTCTCGACATTTGTCGTGAGTACGATGTAACAATTTCTCTCGGCGACGCTTGTCGTCCGGGCTGCCTTGCAGACGCTTCCGATGTTTGTCAGATTGAGGAGCTTGTGCGCCTTGGCGAGCTTACAAAAAGAGCATGGGCAAAAGATGTTCAGGTAATGGTAGAGGGTCCGGGGCATATGCCGATGGACCAGATAGAGGCTAATATGAAGATTCAGCAGACAATCTGCTGCGGCGCTCCGTTCTATGTTTTAGGTCCGTTGGTGACAGATATTGCCCCGGGTTATGACCATATTACTTCCGCAATCGGCGGTGCTATTGCCGCTGCTTCGGGTGCCGCATTCCTTTGTTATGTAACTCCTGCTGAGCATTTGGCTTTACCGAATGTTGACGATGTAAAGCAGGGAATTATTGCCTCTAAAATTGCGGCGCACGCAGCCGATATTGCAAAAGGTGTGCGTGGCGCAAGAGAAATTGACGACAAAATGGCAGACGCAAGAAGAAAGCTTGATTGGGAGGCTCAATGGGATTGTGCGATTGACCCCGAAACCGCAAGAAAAATTCGTGATGACCGCAAACCCGAGCACGAAGATACTTGCTCAATGTGCGGTAAATTCTGCGCAGTAAGAAGTATGAACAAGGCTCTCAACGGCGAGCATATTGACATTCTTTAATTAACAAGTTACATTTTTATACCTGTATTTCAAAATTGCACCTTGCTCGGTGAACCGTCCCCAAATCGTTAGATTTTTATTCTAACTTTTGGGGGTGACTCACGGCAGGGTGCTTTTTTGTGCCTTTTTAATTTTTTTTTAATAAAATTAGCCTAATTACTGCAATTTTTAAAAGTATTTTACGCATAGTTAAAGGGGGTGTGATATGAGTACGGAAATTGTGACTGCGCTGATTGTTGCGGGCGGAAGTATTATTTGTCAATTGCTGATAAATGCGTCAAACCGTAAGCGACAGGAAAGCGAAAACGAAAAGACCAAATCATTGATTGTGTATCGGTTAGATCAGCTTGAACATAAGCAGGATAAATATAATCATCTGCAAGAGCGTGTTTTCAAACTTGAGCGAATGTCAGCCGTTACGGACGAAGAAATAAGAGTTGTAAATCATAGAATTGCTGACCTTGAGCATATAAATAGTGAAAAGAAATAAGCTAATATCGCTTTTATGGGCAGAAATTTATATTGAACTTTTAAATTAAAATGTATTACAGGGGGGTGAAATTATGAAAAACGGTTTTAAAATATGGGCAAAAGCTGCGGGTATCCGTGCGGCAAAAACCGTGGCTCAAACAGCGATTTCGGTTATCGGCGTGTCTGCGGTGCTAAGTGATGTGAATTGGGTAGCGGTTGCTTCCGCAAGCGTGCTTTCGGGTATTCTTTCGTTGCTTACAAGTATTGCGGGATTGCCCGAAATATCAGATAATAAATAAGTACATTTTAAAGGCATCGGAATATTATGTAATATGAAGATGTGTTTTACTAAAAACTGCCTTAAAAGAGCATTGCGTACATTCCTACAGACGGCACTCGGATATATTCTCGCTAATCTTGCGTTGTTTCTGACGGGAACAGATTTTGCAAATGCAGAAATGTGGAAAAGCGCAGTCTGCGGACTTTTGGTTTCTTCGGTTTCGGCAGGACTTTCAGCGGTTATGAACCTTGAAAAAAAGGAAGAACAGGCAGAGTGTGACGATAAATGCTCAAAAGATGAAGAAAACAAATGAATACAATTTTACAAAAAATTAATAATAATATTGTCAGCCGCAGGTCAGCTCGACCTGCGGTTATTGTTTTATGCTGAAACTTGTATTATAATATAAAGGAAATATCGTATGGAAATACTTTCATCTACGCTTAATCACATAGCCGTGCTTTTTTCTTTTATTCTTATCGGCTTTGTTCTTAAAAAGAAAAATATTTTATCTGACGGCAGCGGCAGGACTTTGTCACGCCTTGAAAACGGAATATTTATGCCTGCGGTCGTAATCAATACATTTTGGAATAATTGTACGGTGGAAAATATAAGCCGAAAATGGATTTTCCTTGTTTACAGCACTGCGCTTTTGATTGCTGCGGTTGCGCTTGCTTTTATTATCTCAAAATTTCTTACCAAAGACGAGTATTTGCGTAAAGTGTACAGATATTCGCTTTCGGTATCAAATTTCGGATTTGTCGGAACTGCGCTTGTTCAGGGCATATACGGCGCTGACAGCATTGAACTTTTCGATTATTTAATATTTACTCTGCCGCTGAATATGTTTACTTACTCAATCGGAATTGCGTGGCTTGTGCCGTCGGACAAGGGCGGATTTTCTTTGAAGTCATTGCTGAATCCAATATTTGTGTCGCTGTTTATCGGCGCAATTCTCGGACTTTTGCAAATACCGAGGGTGCGGCTTGTAAGTACAATTCTTACCGATTGTGCCGCCTGTATGGCACCTGTTGCAATGATTTTGACTGGGTTTGTAATAGCGGGATATAAAATAAAAAGCCTGCTCAAGGTAAAGCAGACTTATATTGTTGCGGTGCTTAGGCTGATAGTTTTTCCTACAATTTTTGTGACTGCGTTAAGGCTTTTGAATACGGATAATGAAATAGTTTTTGCCGCACTCTGTGCAAATGCAATGCCGTTAGGACTTAACACCGTTATAATTTCATCGGCATACGGAGAAAGTCCGCAAACAGGCGCAAGCCTTGCTCTTGTGTCGCAGACAATGGCGGCGATTACCATACCGATAATGTTTTTAATATTTTTTAGGAGATTTTAATATGAAGATTTACCTTGCATCGCCGTTTTTTAACGATAACGAAATTGCAAATATTCACCGTGCGGTTGAAATTCTTAAAGTAAAAGGTCACGAAGTTTTTGTACCTATGGAGCACGATGTTGAGAACAGGGAAAGCCTTACCAATGCAGAATGGGCAGAAGAAATTTTTAAAATTGACAAAGGCGGAATTGACGATTGCGATGCGGTTGTGTTGCTTTACGGCGGAATGTACTCCGACAGCGGAACTGCGTGGGAGTGCGGATATGCCTATGCGACAGGCAAAAAAGTAATAGTGTGCTGCTATAATATTGAGCAGACCAATCTTATGATAGTAAACGGCTGTCACGCATTTTTAAACGGAATAGACGAACTCTCATACTATGATTTTGATAAAATGCCCGTTGTCCGCAATGCAGGCGAACAGAAGTAAATACATTTGTTTAGTACGGATGCTTAAATTATGGTCCGGCATATTTTTTAAGCTAAGTAATTATAAAGTTTATTACTATAATATTAACAGACAAATGCGGGTGATAATTATAGAAACTATAATCGAAAAATGGGATATTTAAAAAAATATAAACAGTTACGGTTTAAATATAAAATCTGTAAGTGATGATTTTGACGGTTTAACAGTTATTCTTGAAAATAATGAACTGGAATTGTTTTCAATCAGATGGGCGGATGTGGAAAGTTATTGCCGTTCAACGGAAGAAATTGGTTTTAATTTTATTGCAGGTGAATGGCAACAAGTCTGAAAAGAATTTCCAAATCATTCTTTTTTTAAAGTTATTGATTCACCATATATAAAATGGATTAAAGAACAAGCAGGTGGTTTTATGGACGATGATAAATTAATTCATTTTATGATTGTTTCTGCTGATTATGTTCTTGATACAGTTTCAAAATATGAACCGGATGAGTATTATTTAAGTAAACTGACTTGTTCGGATAGTACAAAAATCTCTCTATGGCATAATTTACTGTGTAACTTTATTGATTTTAGCTGATATTGTTTGATACCGAAATTCACTCAAAAAGCAAAGGCTGAGTGATTGAAAAACATAGCAAATAAGCCGATTTTTCAGTGTTTATCACAAAAAATAAGCACCCGATTGCTCGAGTGCTTTTGGCGGAGATGGAGAGATTTGAACTCTCGCGTCGGAGTTACCGACCTACTGGTGTTCGAAGCCAGACCCTTCAGCCACTTGGGTACATCTCCATATTAAATTATCGTACTCAACTATTATAACGGCTCAATTAAAAATTGTCAATACCTGTAACTAAATTATTATTTTATCATAAAATGAAATGAATAAGCAATACCGAATTATTTTTCGTAAGGCGGGTGATTTTATGGCTTTTGACACAAGAGAATTGTTTGCTCGGTTGTTAAAATGCGAAAGCGGAGGAGAGGGGGTTGAAGGTATGCGTGCGGTTGCCTCTGTGATTATCAACAGGTCAACTGTTCCTTACGGGGAATTTGCACGGATAAGCAACGGTGGAGATGTGCGGGCAATCATTACACAGCCAAATCAGTTTACCTGCTTAAAGACTTCCGTAGGGGGTCAGTACAATTCGCAAAATGTGTATAATATTGTACCTGAAGATATACACTACGAAATTGCAGATTGGGCACTTGCAGGCAATACTGACAGCTCGGTCGGCAATTCTTTATTCTATTTTAATCCTTATTCCTCAACCTGTCCAAACTATTTTCCTACCAATATCGGCGTGATTTACAATCGTATCGGTAAACATTGTTTTTATTCTCCGACACAGGCTTACAAAAACACATAGGAGTGATTTGTTTTGGTAAATTACATCAACAATAAAAAGGCGCAGCAGCTCAACCCAAATACTCTGTATAATCTCGATACCAATCCCTCAGCCTGCAATAATTATAATTGTATAAACAACCAGATTCCAAATACCATACAGCAATACGGTTACGAAATTCCATCCATACTTGACCTGGCTACATTGGTTAGCCCCACAAGTCCGAATTATCAAAGTTTCAGTCCTGATCAACAGGCACTGAATAGAAGAAATCCTGCGTCGGGGCAGTCGATAAATCAACTTACACAGACAATCCCTGCCGAAAGTCAAAATAACGAAGTTGCAAATGATTTGGCGGTTCGTGAAATTCAGAACATAGATTCAACCCAGCCGTACAATCCAGAAACATTGCCGACCCCCGCAATGATAAACGAACAGAATATGCAAAATATGCAAAACAATCAGACTGCAATGTCGACGGCAAGCCTTTTGACCGACATAAAAAATCCGTATGAGGTAACAGCCGAAAGTGTGCAATATCTAAACGGTTTTATACGCACTCAAATCGGAAGAAGAGTATCCATTGATTTTCTTGTGGGTTCAAATACAATTGTTACAAAATCAGGATATTTGCTCGGCGTTGCGGCAAACTATATTCTTATAAACGAGCTTGACACAAACGACCTTACAACCTGCGATTTCTATAATATAAAATTCATCAGATTTTATTTTAATTAAAATAAGATGCTTTTTCAAAAGTTGGGGTGAATATGGTTTAGCCGACTTTCGGTCGGACAACAAAGTTAAGAGAAAGAAAAATTTTCTGCCCGAAGTTAAAAGTTTGGTCAACCTTTTCAAAGGTTGTGGGTGTGGGCAACGCCCGCAAATAGTTTTCTTTTATACAATGTCTGACAGCCAAATGGCTTGCCGTTTGCGGCTTGAATACAATGGCGAGAGCCTTTTAATTGCGTAAGTAGGAATAAGTCAGAAAGATTATTTTATAAGTTTGTTGCCTGTAAACTACTTATACATTATAATAAAATGCCTACCATTCCGCTTTTCTTTTGCGTGAAAAGAAAAGCTCCAAAAGAAAGCACGCTTAAGGGGAAAGGAATTTCGAGTCCCTTTCCCCTTAAGTATCCCCTTTCCTTAGACGACCAAGGTCAGTGACCTTGGAACCTCTGACTTATATTTTTCTGATAAAATTTGTACTTGGCAAAATAAGTTATTTAATTATTTCCTTTTTAAACTTACACTTGCCTTTTGTTGGCTCTCCTCAAAACAGCACCTTTTAAAAAGGGTTGAACTAAATTTTGATTTTATAAAATTTACCATAGAACCTACTTTTTATTGCACTATGTAGTCCTTGAAAATCTTTTCAAAGCGTTTAAAGAAAACATTTTTGTTGCTTTTTATCATAAAGCCGAATAACAGTGAAACAGCAATTATATCGAATACGGGCAAAAACCATATAAACGGCAGTTCTGTATAGATTTCGGGATAGCTTAGGAAAAGGACAAGGCAGGTTGAAACCGTAACCAATACAAGAAAACCGATCCAAAATATTATATCTTTTTTGTTTGTGTAAGATTTAACGCATACATCAAGCTGAGTTCCACGCTCTTCGGCTGTAATTTCATTTATCGGATTAAAAGGCTTGTATTTGTCGGCAGGGTGAGGACAGAGTTTTGCGGATTTACCGTTTACAGAGCCGTAAAGTGTTGTATCGCTTGCGGTGTTTCTGTTTAGGTTTGAAAGCGGCATATCTTTTAGGGTGTGATTGCCGAGAATATTAAAAAATTCTGCCTGCGATATGTTCATTTTATAATTGTGTTCTTTCATTTCAGTCACCTGTTTGTAATTATATTTAAGTGGATTTGAATAATGTTTGATTATTTGTGATTATTTAGAATTTCTCGCATTTTCAATAAATGTTCTGACAAGCTCAAAATCCTTGCCCGATTTGTCGGAAAGCTCTACGCCAGAACTTACATCTACCGCATACGGATGTACCTGACAGATAGCGGCTGCTACATTATCGGCGGTGAGTCCGCCTGCAAGAAAGAGCATTTTGTCGGTTTTAGGGAGTTTTTTAAGCATAGACCAGTCAAAACTCTTGCCACTGCCGGGTACTGCCGAATCAAATAAAATTCCTTTTACATTGTCAAGATTTTCAATATCGCCAATGCTTTCAATTCCGCTCACATTAATTGCCCGAATAACGGGGGTTTTGCACTCGCTCAAAAGCTTTTCGCTGATTTTGCCATGAATTTGCACATAGTCAAAGCCGAGGGTGTGTATCTGTTCAAGCTGTTCTTCGGTTGGTGATACGGTAACGGCAACGCTCTTTATATTTGGGTCGAGAGCAGAGAGCAGCTTTTGCGCCTTTTCGGGCGAGATATTCCTATGGCTTTTCTCAAAAAACATAACAAACCCTGCAAAATCGGGGGAGAGTGTGTTAATACATTTTATATCGGTCTGATTTTTAAGTCCGCAAATTTTAACTTTTGTCATACTTGCCTCCTGTACTTTAATAATATGTTACCATAAGGAGGTAAAATGTCAATAGTCAAAGAAAAATTGCGGATTTTTTCCGAATTTTTTGATTTCAAATATTGACAAAAGCAAAAATAATGGTATAATAATTTTGTTATGCAATATAAAGAGTATAACATCCTTGCGGCGAAAGCCGCCATAATGTCCAGAAGGAGGTGCAATATAATGGCAGTAACAGCTAATTACGAGACAGTAATGGTAGTTTCTCTTAAGAACGGCGAAGAGAACGTTCAGAAGGTAGTAGAGAAATTCAAGGCTCTCATCGAAAACAATGCCACTTTAAAGAATGTTGACGAATGGGGCAAGAGAAAGCTTGCTTACCTTATCAACAAGGAGAGCGAAGGCTACTATGTTCTCTTTGATTTTGAAAGCACAGCAGAGTTCCCTGCAGAGCTCGACCGTATCTACAAGATTACAGACGGTGTAATGCGTTCAATCATCATCAAAAAAGAAGAAGAATAATTTACGAATGAACCTTTGTAGGGGTTATTCCTCGAACACGAAAGGAACTTAAAAATGCTTAACAGAGTGGTTTTAATGGGCAGATTAACTGCCGATCCGGAACTTAAGACAACCCCTAACGGTGTCAGCGTAACATCTTTCAGTATTGCGGTTGACCGTTCATATGTAAAGAGCGGCGAAGAACGCAAGGCGGATTTTTTCAATATTGTTTGCTGGCGTCAGACTGCTGAATTTGTTTGCAGATATTTCAGCAAGGGTTCTATGATTGCTGTTGACGGACAGCTTCAGAGCCGTTCGTTCCAGGCAAAAGACGGTTCTAACCGTTATGTAGTAGAGATTGTTGCAGACAATGTTAGCTTCACAGGCGAACGCCGTGACAGTAATGCTAACGGATACAATAATCAGTCTTACGGCAACAATCAATCATATGGCGCACAGTCTTATGGCTCTAACCAGTCTTACGGCTCGGCTCCATACCAGCAGGCACAGGCTCCTGCTGAGTCATATCAGAGCGGTTCAAATTCAGATTTTCAGGATATGCCGCTTGATGATGATTTACCATTTTAAATTTAACTGAATTATAATATAATTCATTGAAAGGAGTTCTCACAATGGCTGACAGACCAATTAACCGTGGTAGAAAAGCTCGCAAGAAGGTTTGCGGTTTCTGCGTTGATAAGGTTGAACACATTGATTATAAGGACATCGCTCGTCTTCGTCGTTATATGTCAGAGAGAGGTAAGATCCTTCCTCGCCGTGTAACAGGTACTTGTGCAAAACATCAGCGTGAAATTACAGTTGCAATTAAGCGTGCAAGACACCTTGCTTTGCTCCCATACACAGCTGACTAATCTATAATCAGTATTTTAAGCACCGTTTTTACACGGTGCTTTTTATTTTGCTTTTGTAAGTACAGTTTTTAAAAAATCTAAAAACTCTGACATAAATCAAAGAATATTTGTTTGTTTTGGTCAAACTTTAAAAAAGCCTCGAAAATTAATAAACAAACTTTACTCGCAAATTATGTGCAATTTGCCTTTTTGGCTTACGATTCCTACAAATACAGCAAATAACACTTGATTTTATGGCGATTTTCGGTATAATATTAAAGTAGTAACTATATATAGTTACTGTAACATTGTTGAAATGTGCCTGTTACGAACGGGCTTCATTTTCATAAAACACACAATACAGAACAGACCGTTTGCCAGCGGTCTGTTTTGTGTTTTACGGAAATTTATTGTATTACTTAATTGTAAAAAAATGCACCTGTAAATCATGCGGCTTACAGGTGCATATATTTTTTAATTAACCTACGCTGTAAATTTCAAGAGTATCAATATATCCTGAAAGGTAACGCTGAATTTCGGTTACATTATTAATTGTAATTGATGTGATGTAGCGGGTAACAGCTGAATTTTTGTACTGAAAATCGTTAAATTCAGCATTGCCGGCTGAATAGTTTTGCAAAAGAGTAACATCGTTTACATCAACCTTATTGTCAAGATTGATGTCCCCTGCAACAAGGTCGTTTATATATGTATAAGTCTGTTCTGTATCAGCGGGTTGATTATTAAGGTCTATAAACTTAATTCCGTTTTCTTTTGCGTATTTTTCGGCTGCGGTAGAGGAATAACCGTTGATTACATAATATGGGTTCAATATATTTGAATTTCCTTTGTTTGATAAAATATAATCGAAATATCCAAACGCTTCATCACCTATGTATTCAACATTTTTGCCGATTAATACTTTATTAAAAGAACAACCGATGAATGCATAATCGTCTATGTATTTTACACTGTCGGGAATTTTTATCTCTGTCAGTCTTGCGCATCCGCAGAATGCGTCTTTGCCGATTTTGGTTACATTGTTACCGAGCTTTACATTTTCAAGATTATTCATATAGTTTGCAAAACTGTCGGGGATTTCTGTAATTCCGTTTCCAATCACAAGATTTTCAAGAGTGTAAATCGGTTTAATATTTGTATTATCGAGAGTTGTAAGGCTATCGGGTAAAATAAGGGTTTTAACATTGCTTGTATCTGTTGTTACAAATATAGATGAGGATAAATTTTTCACCTGTCGTCCAAGATAGGTGGAAGGGATTTCAAGAGTTTCTGACACTGTATAATTAATTGAAATAAGAATCAATGACTTGTCACTTAGGTCAACCGTATAATTGTAATCATTGTTACTGTCTTTATAATCGATGTTCACAAGTACAAAATCGTCATCGTTGAGAGTGCTTTTATCAATGTAATAATAATCACCTGATTTTTCTACGCTGACCGTATCTGAACTGCAGCTTGTTACGCTATGCAGTAATGACGAAACTCGTACATAATTGTCCCGCATTTCAATAAAAATATCACTGTTTGCCGGAGTAGGAATAAAGGAGAGGTTACTCATCTTTGAGTTTGCCTCATCAAATACAGACAATGATTTTGTTGCATAAACTTTGTTGCTTTTTTGAGTGCAGTAACCGTAAATTGATTGTACGGAAAAAGCAAATTCACTTGCGTATTTGCCGTATATTGTATTGCCCTCAACATTGCAGTATGAAACGCTTGAGTACCACGCTTCACCGCATATTGCTCCCGATGATTGAGTATCGGAAAAGTAGTTGTAATTTACAGTGCTGTTTTTTACAGTGCAGTTTAAAATAGCGGCATATTTAGCGTAAGCACCAAGCACACCGCTAACATTTGCAGGTGCGACATTTGCGTTTTCTATTGTTAAATCATATATTTTTGCACCTTGCAAAGAACCGAAGAATCCGCTGATATTGTTCAATTCATTTTGTGTTGAACCGATTTTAATGTTTTTGATTGTATGGTTGTTTCCGTAAAATACAGAACTGAAATAACCGTCGCTGTTGCAGAGCGGTGGTACTTCTTTATCATAATCGGCGAAATCAAGGTCGGTATTTAGATTTATTTTTTCCGGAATATAGCCGTAATTATTGCAAATTTCAATAAGCGTAAAGTAATCGTCAATACTGCTTATTTCATAAGGAGCGTCAACGGCTTTTTCTTCATAGTATTTTAAAAGGATAACAGCATTGTTCATATCTTGAACAGAGCAAGATGAATTGCTTAAAAGGGATTTTGACGCTTCAATCTGATTATTCAGAAGATTTGCGTATTTTTCGGAGGAGATTTTGCTTTTATCTATGTTTTCGGCATCTGAAACGGCCTTTTTTAGATTTTCTGTAACTTCACTGTTATCTAAATCGGAAGTAAAAGCTTTTATAGAGGCATATGCCCTTGAAATATCAGGCTGATTATATGCATCACTCCATTGGTTATGGCTAAGTATATAGGAATTATTTTCTTTGCAATTCTGATTTGTAAGTAAAGAACTCGAAAAAGACATATAGCTTGAATCGTTGTTTGACTCAATTACAACCGAAAATTTTTCACCCGATGTAAGGTAAACTTCATCTTTTACATCTATGTAATGTACGCCGTTATTCTCAATTTTCCCGCTGAAAGCAGTGAGAAGTCTGCCGTCTTTTGGGTTATCAAAATCAGCATTAAGTGCATAAACAGAGGCGGTATAATCATAAGCACCCAAGGTTTTGAAACTGATTTGTTTTAACTGTTCGTCGGATTGGGCGGTAAATACATTTGCTGCACCTTCATAATTGTAACCGTACCCTTGAGTGACAAAGCAGTTCTGATATTCGTTGTCATAAGCATTGTTGTCTTGCATTATATATTGAGAAAAAGCAAGATTGGTTGTATCGTAAGAAATCCAAATGTAACCATCATTGCCGTAATGCTCGCCCCAACTGTTTTTGCACAGCCATGCACCGTCATTTGAAGGCTTGACTTTACCGTTAAAATTATCTTTGCTGTAATTATCGTCCCAGCCGATAACGACTATTAAATGCGAATCTCCAATTCCGATGCAGGTATTATCGCTGTAATAGTTAGCGTAGTCGGAAGAATAGCAGTCGGTAATGCTTGGATAGTAAACGGTAACGGCACCGTTTGACACAATCTTTGATTTTAAAGTATCTTTGTTGTTGCTTATTTCACTGTAGTCCTTGAGTCTGTAGTCTGAATAATATCTAAGGGTTTCTGAAAAGCCTTTCTTCACTTCATTGTAAGGGCAAAGACTTTGCGGATATGTACCAAACCCCGAGTTGAGCGAGATGGCAAGAGTATCGGAAGTGCCTCCGTTACTGCCTTTTGACGAATCGTTTATGTAATCGCCGTAAAAAGGAGATGACTTGTCAACTATGCCTGAATGTATGTACCAGGTTTGTCCTGCCTCTGATAAGTCTATAGTGTCTTGCGGATTTTCTCCGAGCTTGCTTTTTAGGTCATTTTGCGAGAGAATACTCGATTCCATTGATGCTACAGATGCAAATGCCCAGCAATATCCCTCGGAACCCTGATTTTTAACCTTAGATACTCTGCCGTAATCTCGCAAGTCATATTTTTGCGGAAGTTTTTTGCTTATATTTTCAGTATCGTTATTAAGTTTTTCAACAGGAATTTCGTTCTTGTTTTCGTCGTATAAAACGGTTCTGCCTTCCTCAATCTTTTCGTAAATAGCTTTAACGGATTCGTTATCTTCAACAGTGGCGGCAGAAAACGCAGTAGAACCGCAGCCGAGAATGAGCAATGAAGAAAGCATTAATGATATACATTTGAATGACTTTTTCATATTCTCCTCCTTTATGATTACTTTTGATATTATAGCATTTAATTTATATTATTGCAATATTTACATATAAAATATATTATGCCGTTTAAATTTATGGTATATTTATAAAATATAAAGCTTATTGTCTATTTAATTTCAAGAGCAAGAAAACAGGGCGGTGCCGGAATGGGACTTGGATGATCAGTTTTGTTATGGACGATGAGTCACATATGATATTTAATTTAAATATAAGCTCTGTAAATTCAAAAGCGTTGTTTAATAAAAACGAAAATATCAGCGTCAGTTTTGCTAAAGGGCTCGGAAAGTATTTTGACGCAAAAAATATAAATGCTGATTTTTACGATAATGTTGACTTTAACGAACTGTTTTTAGATTATTCGTTTGACAATGATATTGATGCCGAATGTTTGGTAAGTTTTAATACAAATTGTTCCGAAATCAGCTTTGTTTTTAAATTTGGAAATTACCGAGATGAATCAGAAGAAATAGCGGAGTAAAATATACAAATACGGTATTTATTTTATCATATTTTGTATTCTATCTTTTTTAAGCGGATTTAACAATAACAGTCAGTTAAAGTTTTTGCTTTGACTGTTTTGTTATTAATTGCAAAACTATACATAATTAAAGACAAGATGTTCATTTGCTGAATATAAGAACAAAGGGTATCAATACTGTTTTGTATTGATACCCTTTGTTGTTTGGTACGAGTGTTCATAACGGATTTATGAAAAATTCAGGTTTTATCGGTAGTTGCACACATTTCTCGCTCGCACATTTGTGATTTATTCAATTTCTCCGTACAATAATAACGTAATCGGAGAAATTACAGATGAAAAACATTATTAAAGAGTTATACTACGGCAATATTGATCCGCAGGCACGAGGTTTTAAGAACGGCAGCTATCTGAAAAAGCAGATTACTATTCTCTCAGAAAGTGAAGCACTCCTGACCGAAAAGCTGACCGGTGATGAAAAGAAAGCATTTCTTTCATTCATCAACACTTCTAATAGTATTTTAGCTCAGTCGGAACTCGACAGCTTTATGGTTGGTTTCAGATTAGGCACAAGGCTTATCCTTGATACCTTTGTGAACAATGATACGCCGTATGAAGATTTTTTAAAGGAGGACAGCGAATTAGAAATCCAAAATACCACCTGTATTTAACACCCAATGAACGGCGCACGGTTATCAACAGCTTGATTGATTTGAGGAATGACCTTATAACACAGGGCAAGTACACCGATATCATCGACGAGCTGCTAATCAAGCTTACAAAAGCCAAAGTCAAGAAAGTCAAGGTCAAGGAGGTCTGACAATGGAGATTACATACACACAGCAGGGAGATTATTTACTTCCCAATTTAACGCTTCCCGAACAGGATAAACGACCTATCGGTTTATGGGGACAACAACACCTTCGCTATATCAAACGATGCCGCCCGATTTTATATACCAATATGCTCACAAAATGCAAACTGAATGAATACCTTGCCGACATTGACGAACAGGCACAGAAGATATACAACGAGCTCGTGCAATCTTTCGCCAAAGAAGAAGGCTGCACCGAACAACTCAAAGCCACCAATCAAATGCTGTGGGTTCGCAAGATGAATAACGCCGTCCAACGAGCGAGAGAAGTTGTGAACGCTGAAATAATCTATAGCTAACACGTAGGCTGATGTAGTCCAATAAGAGATTACATCAGCCTTTTTCTTGCTAATAATGGTTTACTATTCTTTTTTAATATCTGGCAACTGCGGCAAATCCTCCAAATTCACCGAATCTAATACATTCAACTGACGTGCAGCTAAATCGTGCAGTTTTGCCAAACAGCACGACGTTTAACATAATGGTAATCGAAGGTTGAATACTTCTGTATTTCGCTATATCTGTGAGTGATATATATTCATTTTTGAAATCTGTTGTGTAAATACCAATGTCAATTCCACCGGCGTGAATGGTATCTTTCTTGATTGCTTTTGTCATAACAAATTATCCTTCCGTATCCGATAAATCACCCATCTATTGAGCGTCGCGATTCTATTTACACATTTTCAATAAAACTTTTTCTAAGCAATCTTTACTGCTTGAAACATCTACATAATCATTGCTTCCCGGAGCATTGATTGTATTTGAGAATCGCAGATTATACAAATAATAATCATAAAGCAATTTTTCGTACTCACCTGGTTCAGCAGCAGATGAAGATTCTTCTGGTGTTGTCCATCTCCAGTTCTTGATTGCAGCATAAACAAAGCTATCAATTACTATTCCGGAAAGATGGTAACTTTTAAAGTAGTTATCTCGAATATATCGCATATGTTTACAGGTGTCAAATAATAACCCATTACTTGATTTGTTTTTATCACGCATAGCACCCTGCTCTGCTTTTGGATTAGTTGAACGCCAATTCCCACCCATATTTGTGTCAGGATATTTATAAATTATACCATTCCATCCGTATGTAACAAACGCAGGCAGTATTTCAAATTTCATACCATCGGAAAAAGCTATTTTAACAACCTGTCCATCAGCTCGTACATCTGAACGAGGATATGTATTAAGTATTGCTTCTCTTACAGCTTGCAATAGTCTGGACTGCCCATTTCCCTTATAAACGTTATGGCGATTGTATTCATCTTCAGGTAATTCAACAAGAATATCAACATCACTGGTATTAATTGCTGTTCCTCGTCCATAGGAACCAACGTAAAGACTATGTTCTTTGTCACTTTGAGAATCCCAAAATTCACGGTTAATTGCTTTAGTGACCGCTTTATACCGAGTTGAGATGCTTGTTCTAATGTCTGTCGAAATAACTTCTCCGTGCTTTTTGACGTTATAGCTCACTTTATATTCCTCCTCTTTAGTGTATCAGGTAAAAGTCTATCGATTTCTTCGTCAGAGTATGTGCCATCTTTACTTTCATTGATAGCTTTTCCTGCCTTTGCAACTGCACGATTAGTTGTATTTGGAGCGCCCTGATATGCTTCGTGTATACTGCTTTGCAGATTTTCAAATTCATCAAACAATTCTTTTGCGGTTTTTTCTTTAATTCTTATTCTTCCAAGCAGTGATAATAATTCATTTCTATAACATACGAGTTTCGTAGCTGCGGTTTTATTCGATTTTGCCAAGTTCTTATAATCAAAAGTTGCTAATAAAGCACTCATTGTTGTGGTAACAAAAGACACAATAGCAGAAACTAACTTTATCCAAAACTGATCAACAAAAACAATTGAAATAATACCAGCAGAAGTAAGCGACGCAGAGATTATATTAATCCAAGAAAACAACTTGTGACGAAATTCATATATCTCTGCTTGCTTTTCTTGTATCTTGTGAGTCCAAAAAACGTTGGCATATTGTGTTCTAACCAAGTCTTCAAGTGTTGTGTAATCATCTTTCATAAGATTAACCTCCTTGCTCTATTAGGTGTTTTTATGCTTTTAATCCATAAAGCTAACATCCCCGCCGGACAGGATAAACTTCTTCAGATATCCTTCTGCTTTTTGGACTACACGGTGCGGTCTGATGGTGCAATCCTCCAGTTTTTCCATAGTTTCCTTCGCTTTTGCACGGTCAAGTGTTTCCATTATCTGATCAAAAAGTCCGCCTTCATACAGCTTTTCTTCCTTTAGGTGGAAAACCATAATTCTTGCCAGCTTATCTTTATCAAAACCAAACGCCTCGCTGAATACTTTGATATTTGCTTTCAGTGTATTTCTCTTATAAATCTCGATGTACTCAGCAAGAGTTTTTCCTTCGTCAAAATCTTTTAGCGCACCGGAGTAAATATCTTCCAAAATAGCTTCGGCAGTAATCTGATCCTCTGCCGGCAATTCTGCAAAACTGGATTTCAAATCATCGAGCAATGCTTTGATTTCTTCCGGCTTTGCACCATTGGAAAGGTCTTTCAATACTTCGGCAAACTGAGATTCCATAAACGCACGGTTAATCTCATTTGATGATACCTCGGTAAGAAAAGCCTTGATGTCATAAATCATATCGCCGCCGGGCTGAACAGTCCTCGGTATTTCGCTGTATCTTTGATGAAGAATTTCGTATGTTCTTTCATCGAGGTCAACCGTTACCTCTCCGGCATCCTCTGTGATATAAGTTCTCTTCGTCCAAGTAAAAAGCTGAGGAATAGAGCGATAATAATTATTGCTGATGTTATTGAACAAGTCGGCAAACAGCTTGATGTCACCCTGATTATCGGGAAGTCTGCTGAAATTCTCAATACCGTTTTTCTCGAACAGCTTGATGATGCTTTGATAATCGTTATTCATTCCGATGATGTTCTGTCCTAAAGACGGAACATATACATCTTGATAACCAGCTTCCGCATAGAGTCGCAGAGCTTCCTTTGCGTTTTTCTCCATTGTGTACGGCTTTCTGCAATACTTGATAATTCCGTACTGCTTTTCATATCCGTTAAGGCGATTTGTTCTTGAAACAGCCTGAATATACTGCTCGTAATCAATTACTTTATCCAAGTACAAGGTGTTAATCCATTTCGAGTCGAATCCGGTAAGAAGCTGATTAACAACGATAACAATATTAATCGCTTCCTCTCTTCTTGTATCAATATCCTTATAAGGTTCTTTGTGCGCAAGACGAGAGCAAACATCATCCTTGAATCGACGATAAGCGCCGACTCTAAACTTGAAGTTGAAATGGTTATTGTAATCAATGAGGATTTCTTCTACTGCCTTATTCTTGAAGATATCATCGCTTGTATTATCTGTATGCGGATCAAAAACAGCAGTGACAAACAAATCTTTATCGTTGTCTTTTAATAAACGATAGTATTTAATCGATTCACGGATTGAGGATGTAGCGAGAATATAGTGGAATTTACCACGGAAGCTGATTCGCTCCCATTTATTAAGAATATCCTGAACCACATTTTTGCGATGCTCTTTTCCGGTATCTCCGTCGGCATACAGACTGTTGCTGACGTCTGCTTCCACCTTGTCCATATCTCGGGAAGCAAGAGCGTGATATTTTTTGAATTCTTCATTGGTAAGACCTTCGACGCTATCTTTGCCGAGCTTCATCAGAGCAACCTTTTCTCTGAAATCTTCCTCGTCAAATGTTACGACTTTTGAAGGCTTGAACCCTAAAACATTTTTATCTCTGATTCCTTCTGAGATTGTATATTTGTGCAGACACGTGCCGAATAAGACTTTGGTCGTAATACCATCAACTGCGTTCTCCTTCATAATAGGAGTACCTGTAAAGCCAAAGAACATTGCTCTCGGATAGGTCAGCTTTATATCACGGAGCATTGTGCCGAAGGTAGAACGATGGGCTTCATCAACGATAAACACCAGTTTTTTCTTTTGCACCTTTGCAATACGTGCCGCATTCGGAGTAGGATTGACGGTTGTCAGGTTACTCATCTTCTGAATAGACGTAACAATCAGCAAATTGGGTGTGTCGTTCTCCAGCTTTGAGAGTAGGCTGTTGGTGTTAGCGGTATCTTCAATATCATCACAGTCCGAGAAGTTTCGATAATTATCATAAGTTTGTTTCCAAAGCTCGTCACGATCCATCAGGAAAACAATCTTGTCAACTTTACCGGAGGACTTTATCAGCTGTGCGCACTTAAAGCTCGTCATTGTTTTACCGCTGCCGGTAGTGTGGTATACATAGCCGCCCTTTTGTCCGTCATCGTCCCAATCTACTCGCTTGACTACCTGCGAATAGATTTTATAAGCAGCGTGATACTGATAACTGCGCATTACTTTGAGAATGTTATCTGTTCCGTCCGCAATCATACCGTAACCGATCAGTCTGTGCGCCATCGGAATAGAAAGGAACTTTTCCGCAACTTCTTCCCAGTCGACAATATGCTTATTGTTGAAGTCACCCCAATGAAAATAGTAGTCGGAGTTGAAAGCTCTTTCACGTCCGGGATTCGCAAAGTACAGTGTTTCGGTCGGCGTCATTGCGACAAACACTTGAACAAGTGAAAAGAAGCCGGTAAATACGCCGTGCTGCATATATTTGCTGATTTGATTACACGCCTGTTCAACAGGCACAGGATTGTTTTTCAGTTCAATATGATACAGCGGCATACCGTTGATTAATAGCATCAAATCGCCTCTGCGGTTGCCGAGAATTTCTGACGAGATGGGGAGCTTTGGCTGGCGAGCTATCTGGTATACGCTTCTTCCTGCGGCAATCTCATCTTTGTCAAAGAGGAACAGATCCACACGTTTTCCAATGTGCTGTGTATCCTTGGAGTTATCACGGATGATAGAAATATATCTGCCGTTTAATCGGCGATTGATGGCAAAGGGAGTTTCGCCGTTGATTTGGGATATGATTTGTCCCATTTCCGTTTTGGTCAGAGGACAGCCGTTGAGCTTATCGGTTGTATTGTTATTGCTGAACAAAATTTTTGCCCAGTTTTCAATCAGCTCTTCTTCGGTTTTGTATTCCAGAATCTCTCTTGACCACTGATTGTCGAGTTGCGTCAGCTTGGCAATCAAGGCGTTTTCAAATTCTGTTTCGTTTTTGTATGACATAGTTGCCTCCGCTTCTTATACGAACATTTTGTGAAGCATTGCTTGTTTTATTTGTTCTAGTTTTTCAAGTTTGCGATGATGAAGAGTGATAAGGGAGTCGAGAGTTCTAAAATGCTCACCAATCTGCTTTTGTTCTACTATCGATGGTATAGGAATTTCAATATCCATCATTTTATTTTTTGAAATATTGTATCTTGAAATGCCTTGTGCCAAAAAAGTAATCTTCTCTCTTATTGATGGAGAACGCAACATATAAGCAAGATAATATGGATTAAATTCTTTCGTTGGTCTATATCCAAAGCAAAAGCTATTTAAGTAGATATTCTCAGCATTTTCAAGCCAAACAGAGGACATTCCGACTTCCTCTGGTGTTTCAGAGGAAGTGGTAAAAAGCACATCTCCGAAAAGAACTTTGTTTTGTTTATCATCAATTTCAACTGCCTCGGTCATATTTGGCAAACATACGGAATTTGAAAACACATTCATATACGTTACAAACTTTGCCTCTCCATGCCCAAAATCATCCTTCGTTTTTCCAGACAATCCTGAATAAGTTTTTCCAACTTCACCCAACTTACGCTGTTCCCAAGCGTCAGTAAATCCCTTAAAACGAATTTCCGGTACATTTGAGCCATTTTTCGGGAACATTTTTTCAAGCATTGATTTTTTGACATTGGTCAATTTGTCATACTTACGCTGATGAAGGGTGATAAGGTGGTCGAGTTGGCGAAAGAAGTCACTGATGGCTTGCTGTTCAATCAGACTTGGAAGCCAAGTCTTTAATTCAGAAAACTCTGTTCGATTCACGATTTGCATTGTTCCGGCAGCTGCGGAGCTTTTCATTTTTGCAGACCACAACGCACTTTCTGTTAAAAGAAAATAAGGGTCACACTCGTTCTCATTCGGGGTTAATCCGTTAATCTGTTGATTGAAACTGCCTGTATTTCCAAGCATTGTGTTCTTTCCGATACTCGCAATGCAGGTTACAAGTATGGTGTTTTTCGGAACAACACGACCGACTTGTTGCCCTAAGTCACTCAATTTCCTTGCACTTTCAAATGTGATGTTTTCGCATATATCAGTTGGAGTGACCCATACGATTCCATCATCTGAGTAATAGTCGGGAATAGCTGTTGATGGGGTGCTACCAGTCGTAATTGTTCCTAAATCACCCAACTTACGCTGTTCCCAATCTTCTGCAAATCCTATAAATCTAACTGCCGGAGTTTTATTCATTTTCTTTTCCTCCCAACAGTGTTTTGAATTGCTGAACTGCCGCCATATCAAAAGCATCACCTGTTAAGTCGTTAAGCATAACGGATAATGATTCCTCGGTCTTTGCTATATCGGTATCAAGGGTAAGAATTGGATTATCGTATTTGGTTATAATATCATTCACGGAACGGTTCAAATTGGAGATAATAGCGTTCGGAATGGCGTTGATGTTTTCCATTGCAGGCGTCAGCCACTTTTCTTTCAACAGCATCTTGATTTTATCGTCCGACAGCTTTACAATCGCTTCTCGTGCCTTGATATCGAGGTCGGTTTTAAGTGCTTTGATTTGTTTTTTCAGAGCAGAAATCTGCTGACCGAGGAGGTACAAATGACGGATCTTATAATCATCTTCTTCCTCGTCGATTTCAATGTCGTTTTTGATTTGCTCAACAATCGCATTAATCGCCGATTGTTTATAGGTGCCGTTTTTGACTTTTTCCGTTTCATCGGGCCAAACGAGTTCCGGATGCCTTTCCTGAAACTCCAACTTCTGTTTAGGCTTCAGCGCAGCGTATTCCACGTACATCTTCGTTGTATCGTTAGATAGCGTTGCCAAAACCTCCTGATACTTTGCTTTTAGCTGCTTTGTATCAAGCTTTGCTTCAGACTGCTCATCACCGTCATCTTTCTTTTTCAGTTCTTCCTTGAGCTCATCGTCCAACCCTTCCCAGAAAGATTCATATTCCGATGTTGCGCCGGACAGATCTTTATTCAAACCATCCATTTGTGTGAATTCATCAGTAAATAGATGTTTTTGAATTAAAGCGAAGGGTATAACTCTGCCTTCTTCTCCTTTTTTGACAGCCTTTTTCTCATTCTTATCATATACTTCAATATCTTCTACACTACGTGCAGCGTCAAATCCCTGCAAGCGGATTGCTTCCAAATCAAGGCTGATTTGTTTCCAAACATCGTCAAAGGCTTTATATACAAGATACTTGTCCACAATGTCAAACTGCTGACATAGTTCAAAAATACGATTGGTGATTTCTTCTTTCAGAGCAGCAACGTTTTTTACCTGATTGTCGATCAAAAGCTCATAGAGCTGATCTTCAAGCGCTTGGAAAGCTTCTTTGTAATTCGCTTCAAATGCAATAACATCAGCATTTTGTTTGATAGCATCAATAACTGAATCGCAGGATAATTCTGAGGTGTGTTCATTAATGCGTGTAAACAGCTCATCGCATAGTGACGGAAAAGCTTCCCAATATTTTTTGAGATGCTCAACCTCATAATTCGGGATTCCGCCAAATACGGTTGCGTGTAAATCAACAGGAACTTTTTTCTCTGATTCAACATATCGGGGGATGTTGAGGTTGTAGTCGTTATCTTTAATCGTTTGTTTAGAAACAAGAGAAGCAAAATGCGGAATGTTCTCTCTGTTCAAAACAGCGTCAACTATCTTTTTGATATGATGACCGGACAGGCGGTTTTTGTTGCCGTCCTTAAAGAACTCCTTTGAAGCGTCAACAATTAAAATATCACTGGCTTCACGGTGCTTTTTCAGTACCATAATAATGGTTGATATACCGGTGCCGTAAAAGCAGTTTGAAGGAAGTCCGATAATAGTTTCTATATTATTGTTTTCTACCAACTGAGTGCGGATGTCTTTTTCGGAACCACCTCTGAACAAAACGCCGTGAGGCATAACGATACACATAATGCCGTTATCTTTTAGGTGGTATAAATCGTGCAATAGAAAAGCGTAATCAGCCTTTGAAGCAGGAGCGATACCGTATTCTTTGTAACGAGGATCGTTTGTGTAGTTATCTGCATCCCATTTATGTGAATACGGCGGATTAGAAACTACACAATCAACAGGGACATACTCGTAGCTGTTTTCATCATTATCATCAAAATATGGCCAGTCGTTCGCTAATGTATTACCACGACGCACCTTGATATTGGACGGATTGATACCGCGCATAACAAGATTCATTCGCGTCAGGTTGAAGGTTTCCGGACTCTTCTCCTGCGCATAATAAGTGATATTGCCGCTGTCCTGCAAATACTTTTGCACACTCTGACCGATGTTGATAAGCAGAGAACCTGATCCGCTGGTTGGATCGAGAATATTAATTTGCTCACGGTCACGCAAATGATGGGCTACAATTTCAGACATCAATATCGAAATCTCGTGCGGCGTGTAAAATTCTCCGTCCTTCTTACTGTTGGACGCAAAGTTCTTCAGCAGGAACTCATAAATAAATCCGAGTACATCGTAGCCCTGATTTTCGTCCATAGGAATACGGCTGACTATCTTTATGATGTTCTTGATATGAGAAGTCTGATTGCTGATGGATCCCATTTTGCTCAGTTTTTCACGCAAGGATTTGAAAATCTCATTGAAAAGCTTTTGATGATCGGGATTGCTGCCAATATTTCTGACAAATGCATTTAGGGCGTCAGTTACATCAGACACCGTAAAAGTTGCTGTGTGATCCTTCCAAGTAGAGAAAAGGTTTTTATAGGCAATAAAATATCCAAGGTGATCTTTGCACTGCTGAACGGTTTCACTATCTTCTTCCGTCAGTTCCTCTGCCATTATCTCCATAGTCCAATCCTGTTTCTTTAGGTAAGAAACTTCATTTTCGGAAACAAAACGGTAGAAGATAAAACCTAATATAATATCCTTGTACTCAACGGCAGAAATTGATCCACGCATATCGTTGCAGGTATCCCAAATTAATGACGCTAATTGCTGTTTGTTCATTTTTTAACTCCTTTTTATCAGACCAAAGTTAGGTGATTCTTTGTGTTGAAACTTTTATTTTTCTTCCGGTACGAACTCCATAATGTCGTCTATCGTGCAATCCAGCGTTTCGCAAATTTTGCCTAAGACTTCAGTAGAAACATCCTTGCCCTGTGAAAGCTTACTCAATGAATAATGAGTGATTTTTGCTTCACGCTCAAGATCGCTTTTTTTCATATCTTTATCAATGAGCAATTTCCAAAGCTTTTTATAACTAACAGCCATAATTACAACCCCCGTGATAGAAAACTCATATAAATATATGAAAATTATAGCATAAATCTTTGCAAAGCTCAATCAAATTTGATGATTTTCATATAAGAAATTTGATTTTTTTAAAGGCTGTTCTACAAACTCTCTTTGCAGTATCGGCATCGCTAAATCCGTGATCGGTGGCGATGTCGGTATAAGGCAGCGGCTTGATTGGCTTTTCTTTTGGTTTGCAGTTTTCGTCTAAATCATTCTTGTCAGCGTAGCGAGTGCTGAAACACTCCGGGCAAAAGCCAAGGCGCTGGGCGAGCATTATTTTTTCTGTGTATTCCAAGCTGTCATAGGCTTCATACAGCTTATCATAAAGCTCCTGCTTGAAATATATGCTTTCGGGATTGAGCAAGGAATCCGGCAGAAGAAAGTCGGTCGTTCCTGCGTCGTCCTCATCATTACTCTGAACATCCGTATAGTTTTCGGTGAGAATACCGCCCTCGATGATTGACTTCGTTTTCTCATAGCTTTCACCGATTTGCGCTGCGACCTGAGAAATGGTTTCCTCCGTAAATTCACCGCCTGAATGATTGAAAATATCCATCACTTTACGAAGTCGGGCATATTCAAAGTCGCTCTGCACGGAATACCCCGTCCGCATTGTGCGGATATAGGTATGCGCCTCACGCTCCATATACCTATTGGCGTATGGGAAAAACGGCGATTTGGATATATCGTAGTTTACCAAAGCTTTACACAAGCCATACGCCATCGCCTGCTTTATATCAGCGAAATGCTCTTCCATTTTGTATGTTTTCCTATATTCCTTTGCCAAATAATTCATCTGCGGCTCATAGTAGTGCAGAAACCAATAGAAATATTTGTCGTTCCCTGTTTCAACAAATAACCGAATATACTCCTGCAACTCCCATTTAGGCGGTGGCGGAGTAATGCGGTACATATTCAAATCTTTACTTTCAATATGGCTCACTTTTGCTTGATTCTCCTGTCCGTTTCTCTATACAAATTCTCACGCTTCATATCCATTTTAAATTGACCGTTAGCGTAGTTGTCATCATACTTTGCTTTTTGCCAATACTCTTTAGCGACTTTCAGCGCCATTGCAGCAAACTCTGCTGTAATGGTGCTTCTTTTTTGTTCTACACGAATTGCAGAGCAACGGCTCTTGTAAATTGGATTGATAGGGTTACCTTCGGAAAGCTCCTTTTCCTTCATCCTCGCCGCATATTTTCGGCAGGTAATTGTTTTTCCTTTCAGCGTATAGGGCGCAATACCGTTGCAATACACCTGCCGCCTTGCAGAAGTCATCAGGAAATAGCGCTTGCAGATCGGACACATTCTCGGATAATGACCGTAGTATAAGCCCTCAAAAAAATCCGTGAGGACAAAGCTGTAGTAATTATCAAAATACATTCTTCTCGCTGTTACCATCGTTTTGCTTTTAGCTGTCTTACGCATAGCGACATACTCGGATGTTACATCAAGTTTTTCATTGCCGAATATGTCCAGCGCAATAGGTAATAGGTGTACCTCATCGAAGCGTTCTGCTTCATTAAGCCTGTCGCAGAACTCAGTTAAGCCCTCAAATGCTTCTCTCATATCGTTGCTGATACGATCATAGAAAGCCAGTGTTGTCATCATATCATTAAGTAGGTTGTCCGCTGTTTTTTGCTGAACTTTATCTATTTCAATCGGGAGCAAATCCAAAGCAGATTTATTGATTCCCATAGCTAATATTTGAGCCTTTGCATTGAAATACTCTCTGATAAAGTCAGCGTTGTTCTCTGTGAAAAGTTCAGCTATTCTAATACACTCTGCTTCAACATCCAGCTTAGTGAACGGTTGCAGTTTAGGCAAGGTTTTTAAGATTTGGTGGATCTCCCACCCGGATCGTAAAACATCATTGTTATCAAGATAACCGGCAGAGATCGTATCGTATAAATGCCAGCTGTATTGTTTGTATACAGCCAACCGAGCTGCCGTATCGTCCTTATAGTATTGATTCAAAAGGTGCGTAGCGAACGTACCGGCAGGGTAAGTTTTGTTGCCGATCCGTATTCTTCCGTCACGAAAATCGGCGCTGAAAAAGCTGATTTTTTCCAAAATCAACACCTACTCACTATCAAGTCTACCAAAACAGGTGTCCCATAAAACTCCCTTTGCTTCGTTTTAGAAGAAATTTTTGAAAAAATTTTGAATTATTGTTTTCCGTAATATAAAATTATCGGCTTGAATTCTGATCGTTCAGTATTCAAGCTGTTTTTTAGTGTTTTCTTTTTGATTTTCACTATGTTTTCTTAAAACCCTAAGTTTTCGGATTTTCGTGTATTTAATACAGTAGAGGGACGAAAAGCCCTCCAAAATACACGAAAGGAGGAACAAGCTATGGTGCTGAAAATTACCGAAGAGCTGTCCGACAGAGTAAACCGCATTGTCCGTCATTCGTGCTGCAACTGCATTGACGACAACTGCCTGTTGCTCGACTACGGCGAAGAACACAGCTGCGTGCAGCTGATCAGCAAGTACGGCATTTACTGCAACTATCTTTTGAAATGCATATTGCCTGCTTTCCCAAAACTTTACGGCGACATACTCACCTACAACGAAAAACTGAAAGGATGATTTTATGAAAACACTAAACAATTTTAAGATTATCGGTATCGACCACGGTTACGGCAACATCAAAACCGCTAACCATTGTTTCAAGACCGGTATAACCACCCACGGCAGTGAACCGCTGTTTACAAAGGATATGCTAACCTACAACGGCAATTATTATCTGATAGGCGAAGGACACAAAGAGTTTCTGCCTGAAAAGCAGAATGATGAGGATTATTATATCCTCACACTCGCCGCTATCTCAACCGAGCTTTCGGACGAAGGGCTGACCGAAGCGGATGTGATTATTGCCGCAGGCTTGCCTTTAACTTGGACAAGCGGACAGAAAGCGGATTTTGCCGCATATCTGTCAAAGAACAAGGTGGTAGAGTTCACTTTTCGGAATGTAAATTATCATATCCGAATCTCTGATGTAAAAATCTATCCGCAGGGGTATTCTGCGGTTGTGCCTATCAAGTCTACGCTCAAAGGATTGAGTATGGTAGCCGATATCGGTAACGGTACGATGAACACACTTTATCTTGTCAACGGCAAGCCGCAAAGCGGTAAGATGTTCACCGAGAAGTTCGGCACTTATCAATGCACCCTCGCTATTCGTGAAGTCTTTATGCGCAAGACACGCCGAGAGCTGAACGACTATATCATCGACGAGGTGTTGCAGACAGGCACGGCAGATATTCTTGCTTCCGATTTGGAGATCATCACCGCTATTGCCGAGGAATATGTCGCTGAGATCTTCCGTCGCTTGCGTGAGCACGGCTATGATGAAAGTACGATGACGCTCTGCGTCTGCGGCGGTGGCGGTTGTCTGATCAAGAATTTTTATCACGGCAATCTCGACCGTGTAAAGTTCATTAACGACATCTGTGCCGCAGCTAAAGGCTATGAATATCTTGCAGACGTTTATCTGAGAGCCGAGGCGAAGAATGAAGGACGTGTATAAAATGACAGTACGCTTTGACCTAACCGACGCCCGAGAGCGTTATCTTGCAGAGTATATGCAGACGCTGGATGTGAAGAAGTATCAATCCCGCAATCAGTTTGTGTTAGATGCGATCGCAGACTATGTGGATTTGCAGTCGATCACCCGTGAACAGCACGAGGAGGATATCCGAAATATCATTCGTGAGGAAATGCGGGCTTGCTTTGCAGAAGCAAACTTCGCTCCGCAGGCTGTAAATCCTGCTTTAAGTGCAGATCAACAGGCGGAAGCCGAGCAGGATATTTTGGACGACCTCAAACTATTTGATTGACGGCACGATGACGGCAAATTTCAAGACCGATATTAAAATTGACGGCAAAATGCCGTCATATCAAGATAGTATTTTAATCAACAGCATAAGGCACAGAAGAACGGTTGGAATTAACACTCCATGGCTGTGTCTTATACTATAGCAAGCAGGGAATTTGTACGGCAAATTCCAAATACAACAGCTCCAAAGCTGTTGTAAATCTTTAGGGAAACCCTAACACCCGAAGAAAGAAGGTATATTTTTGAACGATATAAATGCAAGAATCGAGCTGCGAGTTACGCAGTCCGAGAAAAAGAAGATAGCCCGGCTCGCCGAGAACTGCGGCTTATCTCAATCCGAATATATCAGACAAAGGACATTGGGCTATGCGCCGAGGACGGTGCAACCTGATGTCTTTTTTGATTTCTACCAAACGTTCTGCCGTTTGTGTGACGAGGTTGCCGATAAGGTATCACCTGAAACCGAACGAAAGCTGCTTGAAGTCGTAGACGAAATTCAACAGCGCCTACTTCTGCCGGAGAAATCCACAATGGCACAGATTCGCAAGGAGATGATGACGTGGCAACAACAGGCTTCTGGCCCGTCAAAGGACGGTTAAAGGATGTTATCAACTACGCTCAGAATCCCGATAAGACAACAGACAGAAGATTTCTTGATGACGATTTAGCCGCTACACTCAATTACGTTGAGAACAGTGACAAAACCGACCAGACAATGTACGTCAGCGGTATCAACTGCACGAAGAAGCAAGCCTATGAGCAGATGATGACCACAAAGCGGCGTTTCGGTAAACTCGGCGGAAATGTGGCGTATCACGGTTATCAGAGCTTTCAGTCAGGAGAGGTCACACCCGAAGAAGCACACCGTATCGGCATTGAAACCGCACGTCGTATGTGGGGCGATGACTATGAGATAGTTGTGACGACACATCTGAATACGGCAAACCTACACAATCATATCGTCGTAAATAGTGTATCGTTCCGCACCGGACGGAAGTTTGAAAATCACATTTCCGACCATTACAAGCTGCGTGAGATTTCCGACGAGATCTGTCGTGAATATGGAAAATCTGTAATAGAAAACGCTCCGTTCTACGGCGGCGACAAGGCATATTGGGTACGCAAGAGCGGACGAGTACCACACAAAGATATGCTGCGGCACGATGTTGATGAAGCCTTAGCCTGTACAATCAAGCCGTTTGATTTTGAATTTTATCTTCGCTCGCTCGGCTATCAGTTTGTGCGGAATTTCAAATATCAGCATCCGTCAGTGATCGCTCCTGACTGGCTGAAGCCTGTCAGATTAAGCAGTCTCGGCAAGGATTACATCAGAGAAGCGATACTTAGGCGGCTTCAATCTCAGCGTGAGGATAAATACTTCGTGGATTTCTATTCCTATACACCGAAATCGTATTATCAGCGCCAACCGCTGATAGTGAGAATCAGAGATTTTGAGAAAAGAACAGAGTCTGATGTTATCACGGCGCTGTTTGAGCTTATCATCACTATCGCAAAGCTCATCACAGGCAACAACGTGCAAAAGCGAGATTATCGTCCCGTATCTCCCGAATTGAGATTGGAAATACAGAATCTCGACCGAACGCTTGAGGAATACCATTTTCTCCGTGACCATAATGTGGAATGCGCAGAGGATTTTGTATCTTGCCGAAAGGAAATCGCCGAGCAAATCAAAACCTATGAAACCGAGCGGCAGCATATCCGCAACCGAATCCGCAGAGCGAAAACACCCGAAGAAGATTATTCTCTAAAAGAACAATGCAGAGAAATCACAAAGAAGCTGACACCCTTGCACAAGCAGCTCATTATCTGCGGGCGCATTGAAAACAAAGTGCCTCGACTCCGTGCTTTGATCGAACAGGAAAAGCAGCTGTAGCAAGGCAGATACAAGTACAAATATTATCACCAAAATAAAACGAAACAAAGGAGTTATGAACGATGACCAATATATCAATCAACAAATTACACGAATTCAGAGACCACCCGTATCAGGTGCTCGACAATGAGGAGATGAACAGCTTAATCGAGAGCGTTCAACAACAGGGGATTATGACGCCGCTGATTGTACGACCGCTTGAAGGCACAACCGACGAATACGAAATCATATCCGGACACCGCCGTTTCCGTGCGGCACAGAAGGCAGGACTTGCAGAAGTACCTGCCTTTATTCGTCCCGTTAGCCGTGACGAAGCAGCGATTATGGTGGTGGACAGCAATCTCCACAGGGAGCATCTTCTGCCGTCGGAAAAGGCGTTTGCTTACAAGCTGAAAGCCGAAGCGCTCAAGCATCAGGGACAGCGTACTGATCTCACTTCGGAGCAACTTGCACCGAAGTTATCGACTGAGCTGATTGCCGAACAGGAGGGAACCAGCAAAGATACAGTAAAACGCTATATCCGTCTGACTAAGCTCATCCCCGATATTCTCAAAATGGTCGATGAACAGCGTATTGCATTTTCTGTAGGCGTGGAGCTATCCTATCTAACCGAATACGAACAGCAGGATTTGTTTGAAGCAATAGAGCTGGAGGACAAAACGCCCTCGCTCTCACAGGCAATCCAAATGAAAAAGCTCTCTCAGTCAGGCAAACTTGACAGCGATACCATATCAAAAATCATATCTGAGGAAAAACCGAATCAGCGTGAGAAAATCAGTTTCCAGCTCGATGAACTAAGCAAGTATTTCCCGAAGAAATACACACCACAGGATATTTACAAGCGCTTACTCAAATTAGCGCAGGACGATTATAGGCGCAGGCAGCGCAACAGGGAGGAACGATAATGAGCATTATACAGTCGCTTTACGGCGAAGAGCAAGAATACAAGGTCAACGGCGCTACCTACATTGTTTCAGCGGCGTTCAAGCATACAGGACGGAAAGAGGACAACACCTCTTTTCCAACCTGTGTAAAAAGAATCCTCACAAGTGATTTCGCACATTTGATAGTCACCGAGGAAAATGATACTATGGCAGCAGAAAATGTGTGTTCGGCTGTCGGAAAGGAGGATAACATTGCAGTCGAAGAAGAAACAGGATAAGGCAGGCATTACCGCCTTGTACTGCCGCCTTTCTCGTGATGGCGGCGTGGAAGGCGACAGCAACTCGGTTGCCAATCAGAAGAAGCTATTAAAACGATTTGCAAAGGAAAATGGACTTAGCAATACCCGATATTATGTTGACGATGGCTATACAGGTACAAATTTCGAGCGTCCCGGCTTTCAGAAAATGATTGAGGACATTGACCTCGGATATATTTCAACGGTAATAGTCAAAGATCTGTCCCGTCTTGGCAGTCGATACGATATGGTCGGATATTATATGGACACCTATTTTCCCGACAGAGATGTTCGGTTCATCGCCGTTAACGACAATATCGACAGCGACGAAGGTGAAAGTGAAATTGCGCCGTTCAAAAATGTGTTGAACGAGTTTTATGCGAGGGACATTAGCAAAAAATGTCGATCATCCTATCGTATCAGGGGTAGCACAGGCGAGCCGTTAGCTCCGCCGCCATATGGATATATCAAATCTCCCGATAATCCTAAGAAGTGGGTTATTGATCCCGAAGCGGCACAGGTCGTTCGTGACATCTTCAAAATGGCGCTTGAAGGTAAGAGCAACGAAACGATTGCCCGTATATTGCAGGAGCGCAAGGTGCTGATTCCTATAGCGTATTGGCAAGAAAAGGGTATTCGTAAAGGCGGTAAGGTCACACAGCCTAACAAATATAAATGGTGCAAAACTACCGTTACAAAGATTCTTACCCAGCAGGAGTATTGCGGCGATATCATCAACTTCAAGACGTATTCCAAATCATACAAGAATAAGAAACGCTACGACAATCCTAAAGAAAACTGGGTTATTTTCAAGGATGTTCATGAGCCGATTATCAGCCGTGATGATTTTGAGCTGGTGCAGATGCTTGTCGTAAAGACAAAGCGCCGTGCTCCTAAACAGGAAAACGGCGAGAAGAATATGTTTTGCGATTTTCTTTACTGTGCCGATTGCGGCAGCAAGTTATGGTATCACACGAATACTACCAACAAGGAAATCCATTATTTCAGCTGTTCCAACTATAAGAAGGATACCCGTGGGAATTGCGAAACCCGCCATTATATCCGTGCCAACGCTATCGAGCAGATCGTTATGCTTGAATTAAAGAGATTAGCAAAGTATTTGGAATCCCACGAGGAAGAATTTGCAAAGCTCCTCGCCGAAAAAACCAATGCCGATATGTTGGCGGAGCAGAAAACCTTGGAAACAGAGCTAAATCGGGTAACCGCCAGAACTGAAATGCTCACTTCGCTTTTCGCCAAAACCTATGAGGACAATGTATCGGGCAAGTTGAGCGATGAGATGTATATGGAGCTATCCCATAAATACGAGGTTGAACGTCTTGAACTGAAAACAAAGATTTTTGAGTACAAGGAGCGCCTTGCCAAAATCAGTGAAATGGAGCAAAACAAAGATGACTTTCTTAAAGCTGTCAGAAAGTTTATGGAGATGGAATCCTTAACCGCACCAATGCTCCGGGAACTTATTGACCACATTGATGTGTACGAAAAAGAAGGCGGCAAAAAGAACTACACTCAACATATCGTCATCTATTATCGTTTTGTCGGTTACTTAGAACTACCGTCATCAGATGACGAAAACTACAAAGCCAACACCCGGAAGGGCGTAGATGTGGAGTATATTCCCACAGTGAAATCCGCATAAGACAAAAGGTGAGCAGGCACAAAACCTGCTCACCACATACAAACCGGATGAAATTGAATAAAAGAATGAGTGTCCATAACATAAATCCGTTATGAACACTCATACTGGTGCGGGTGACAGGACTTGAACCTGCACACCGGTAAGCACAAGAACCTAATGGTGACGACACCTCAGTGGATTATCTTATTTTTAATCTATTTACAATTACCGCAATTTATACAATATTCATCATTATTGAAGTAGTAATTACTTGGATTATTAGTTTTGTTTATATTCGAATTTACACAAGATGATTTAAAAAAAGCGTTGATTCCATTTTCCCTGAATTTCTCAATATATTTATAAAGAGTTTTTACTTGTGTGGCTTGGATTTTTATGTTACCATTGCAATCAAGTGTCGATAATTCTAGTGCATCGGTATTAATTAAGCAATCTTTCCCTAAACTTTTGAGTATATCATCACTTATGTATAATTTACCTATTACGCAGTATGTTATGTTGTATTCCTTAAGTAAATATATTATTTTATCTAATTCCAAATCTGTCATACCTGGTATAAATGGTTTAATAAGTACATTGCTTTCAATTCCTTGATTCTTAAATTCTTTACACGTTTTAATTCTTTCTTCTGGTGATACAGTATTAGGTTCAATTGTCTTCCATTTGTCAATAGTTGTTATAGTTGTTGAATAAAGAACTTGGTTAGTATATTGAACATATTTAGCTAATTTAGATATTAGACTTATATCTAATTTGTATTTACTCATGAATTGAATTGGATTACCTAATTTGATAAGTTCAATTATCAAATTGATAGACATATCGATAAATCTATCTGTTTGAAATATATCTCCCCAAGCACCCATAGAAATTATAGTTCCGTTTTTTCCTGCTTTAAATTCCTTATTTTCAGTAATCAAAGCTAAAATTTTCTCGATAGATAAACAGTTTAACTTCGGTGCTGTAAGATTTCGTAATTTTAGATAGCAGTATTTACATCCACCGCAGCAACCTATTACTGGACTTATAAAAACTCGCCCATCCTTAAATGATGGAACTATATAGTTTTTATTCATTGTTTTACACCTTGCTTTTTTCTGTGTTTTCCTTTTTGCTGTTTTGCCAAAGTATATCAAAATAATTTTTGTAATATTTATATCCTTCGCTATCTTTTTTAAATCTATATGTTATAGTTTGCTGACTTGTTTTATTTTGATATGGTCCAATATAGAGGTTACCATCTATAGAAAAGTAAAAATCATATGGATAATGATCATAAGTGCGTAACTCAATTTGCCCATCATATTTTTGCTCTTTTTTTATTTCATCTATCCACTTAATTAATTCTTTAATCGAGTCTTTTGTAGAGCCTTCAAGTATTCCCTCAGTCTTATCAATTTCGAGTGCATATTTACTATCTGGAGAAAGCGTTAGTATCTTTATGTTTAGCCCTTTGGAAACTCTTGATTTTATTAAAGGTGTTTGTGCATCTCGGTATCCTTTTAATCCCATAGCACAGATTTCAAGTGTTTTTGCTTTTTTTAATTCTTTGTTGCTTTCACTATTCATTTCAGCACGTGTTTTATATATTTCACTTAATCCCCAATATCTTAGCATATGTTTATAATTTTCTTCTCGAATTTTGGAAAAGTAATTTATAAAAGAGATTACTCCACTAGCCAAAATAGAAGTTCCTATACTTATGAATATTATTGAAATAGTATTTCCTGTGCCTATTATTACAGAAACTAAAATAAAAAATATTCCAATAAAACATACAATTATATTAGGAGAATGGAGTATTTTACTAATAATTACTTTTATGTTTTTCATACTATCACCTTGATAATCAATATTTATTCATTTTAAAATATATTTGCTATAAAATAGTTAATAAGTAATCATCTCATTAAAAATATCAATTGCAAAATGATCTGTCATTCCGGAAATGTAATCTATAATTGCTTGAATGTATAAATTTTTGTTGTCAAGTTTTCCGTAAATTTTTTCGTTGTCCAGAACAACGCTGTTGTCAATGTATTTCTCCGGGATAATTTCGCTATCACAATATTTGCATAACCATTTTGTAAATGAGTCTAATAACTTTTTTGAATATTGCAAATTTGCTTTCAACGCAGAAAAAGTGTGTTTTTCGTCATAGCATTCAAGAAGAATATTAAAAATTTCAGTAATAATTAATTCTGCGTAATGCATAAATGGTTTAAATCTCTTATTACCATAAATATGTTCGTAATTAAAACTCTTTATTTCATTTAGCTGGTCTAAAAAAGTTTTGCTTAATGAAATCCCTTTTTCCGGAGTGCTGTTTTTACATATATCAATAATCATATTATGCATTATTACAGTTGTATTCATAACATTTTCATCATTTGAGCGTGCCATTTTTAAGAGTTTGTTTTGATCTTTTTTATCCAGAAAACCTAAATTGATTGCGTCTTCAATATCTCTGCCGACATATGCTATTTTATCAGATATTTTAACTACGCATCCTTCCCAGGTAGCAGGCTGATATTGCCCGGCAGAAGTAAAATCATTCAGATTGATTAATTCGTCTCGTGGACGCAACCCGTTTTCATCTAATTCTCCGCAGTGGGAAATGATACCATCACGTACAGCGTATGTAAGATCTAAATTCTTTCCGACTTTATAGTTATCTTCAAGTAATTCAATTTTATCAACAAATCTTAATCCGTTCTGTTCATGCCAAAATTTTTTATCTAAATGTTTTACAGTTAATTTACTTATAACTTTTTCACCGTGGTGGCCAAATGGTGCATGTCCAAGATCGTGACCAATAGAAATTGCTTTTGTAAGTTCATCATTCAAGCCTAATTCTCTTGCAATAGTTGAACTAACAGAATCAACATGGTTGACATGTTCCATCCTTGTACAAATATGATCATTGTTAATATTAAAGAAAACCTGTGTTTTATGTTTTAGACGTCTGTATGCCATTGAATGAAGAATTCGTGTAAAATCTCTTGCAAAGGGACTTCTGACATCATCGGAGCGAGAATAGAGTTCGCTTGGTCTTGATGTTAACATTTCCCAATTTGGATGTTTGTTTGTTACTGCCACGGATTTAAAAACTTTTGTTGACATAATTACACCATCCTTATCGTAAAATAAACTAAATATTTCGATATATGTTTTATTATAGCACGGAATGTATAATCTGTCGATAATAAATTCACGATACGATAATATTTTGTTTAATATATAAATTGATGAATTTATTATCCTATGATAAAGAATCTCTATTATAAACAGTCGTATTTGGCATAAAAACAAAATAGAATAAAAGCACGAAAAACTTCTATCGCCTTTCGTGCTTTATTATGTGTCAGTATTAATTTTGCCTGTATTTATAATCTCGGTATATATCCTTATACTAATGTCAACAGTCCGTTCTTAAACACATAGTCAAAAACAAACATTTTTTCACCTTTATCAAATCTGACATAGATATATTTTTGCGCTTTATCGATTTTGCTGACCGTTCCCGTTCCAAACAATTTATGTTGGACAGTATCACCGACTTTAATATCAGGAAGATTAAAATTCTCGCTTTTTTGTATAGTCATTGGCTTTGAAGTTTTTGAGTTGATGCTTTGACTGATACCATAGCTTGAAGTAACAAGGTCAGATTCTTTAATTTGTGCTTTATCTTTTGTTTGAAAATCTGAAAGTTGATTAGTTTCTACCGTAATATCAATAGCATCATCGTCATCGGTTACTTCATCAAGATTATCAGCGGACATAGTTGCCTGTTGATTATAGAATAACTGTTCATATTCTTTACGTTTGATTACAGTATCCCAACCGCCGATATCTTCGTTTTCGTGTTTGTTGATTCCTGTGTAAGAAAGGCTTGAATCCTCGTATCGCTTGAATTTGAAAATTGCGTCATTCATCAAGCCGGCATTGAAAACTCCAAGCGAGCAAAGCAGTTCAAAATCCTTGACATCAAGTCCTGTTACTTTCTTAAACAATCCCGGTTCAAGCTGAGTGATAACATCTTTGAGAGAACGCTCACGGCAGTCGGTCAGGTACATAAATATCGGAACACGGGTTGCAAATTTTATCAGCTTTTCCTGAATTTGTTTGCGCTTTGATTTAAAATCTTTTTCCTCTTCGCTGATTTCTTTCTTTTCCTTCTGAGTCAGCTTATCCTTCTCTTTTTTAGCCTTCTTAACTGCTTCAGATTTATTGATAATTGTTTCAATGTCCTGATTTAATGAGCGAAATCCCTCTATACTCATCAAAGCCTTCATGGCCTGTTCATTAGCAAAAAGACGTTTTAGAGTATCGTTGTCAACATTTACAAGTAAAGCTGATTCCCAACGCTTTGCAAGCAAAGTTGCAGAAGTACCTGACATTGCAATATCAAGAATATCCTGTGCGCTGATTTGTTTCATAGTACTTCCGTCGTATGCAAGTACAGGCAGAAAATTAATAAACTCAGCTACTTTCTTTTCAGGATTGCTTTCATTGATATTCAGCCGACAGCTGTAGTCGGAAATCTGTCGTAATGCTCTGTCAAGCGCAAAGTCAAATACATAGCACTCGTGCTTAATAATTTCTTTTTCTCCGATCTCATTTATAATCTCCCACGGAGATTGCACCCTGAATGCCGCCTGAAAATATGTTTCGGGACTTTTTAAATTACGGAGCATAAATATTCCCGTCCACGGCCTTACTGTAACACCTGTTGTCAGCTTGCCGCAGGTTAAAGTAATTGTTTTGGTTTTAAGAGGATTGCCCATAGATTTCAGAACAGGAGCAAGAGCGTCAAGACCGATACCTGCAGATGTACCTGCGCAAAGATTGATTTTGTATTCGTGATAAAAAGTATTTTGCTTTTGCTCGAGCAGATTTTTCATTGCATAGCAGGAGGCAACATTTGGCAGAAACCAAAGAGTATGAGAGAGCACATTCAGCAGTCTTACATCTGAAAACGGCATAGGAGGACGTCTATCCTTGCCTAATTTCAGGTCAAGAAGATTTGCAGGCAGATGCTTGCCTGTCATAAGATTAAGCCAGCTTTGCACCTCGTTTTCGTACACAAATCTCGCTTCTTTGCCTTTTCCTTTTGCGGAAAAGAAAACATTTAGGTCAAATTCGTTAAATTCACCCTGCATTGCCACCTGACGGATATCCTCAGGCATTTTATAGGTGAGCATAACCATTCTCGGAAGAGCAAGATAAGGATTATCAGAGCCTTTCCAATTTTCTTTTGCGGACTGCTCATCCGAATAAGTCCAGTTGAAAATCTGTTCTTCAATGAATTCTCCGCTGTTTATGGCACGAAACGGCGTTCCCGATAAAAATAGATAATGGTCTGTTGTAATCTCAATAAAGCTTTCATTATAGGCATTGTCGGCTTCATCATTTTTGTACTTTTCCATATCGAAGTCAACATCAACCTCTTCATCAGGCTTTTCAAAGAGCTTTTTTGTGTTCTCACGCCACGCACCGTAATGATACTCGTCAAAGATAACTAAATCCCAGTTGTTGCTGTGTATAAATTCATTTTTAGGCTTGATTGCACCTGATTCAGTTGTGCCGAGCAAATCCTGAAACGAACCGAAAACAACAATAGGCTGTGACTTATCAGCCTGTTCAAACATATGGTCAATTGTAGTTTTTCGGTTTGCAGCGTCTTTGTTGGAAATAAACTGCCAGCCTTCAAAGTCAATGTGAGTTATCAGATCTTCACGCCATGCCGATTCAACGGCAGGCTTGAAGGTGAGAACAAGTACACGCTTAAAATTCATCTTCCTTGCAAGCTGATATGACGCAAAGGTTTTGCCAAAACGCATTTTTGCATTCCATAAAAACTTTGGCGTGCGATTTGGTTCGGCAGCTTTAGCTTCTTTAAAATATTTTATTGTTCGTTCAACTGCTCTGTACTGTTCGGGGCGCATTTCAAAACTTGCCGTTCTGTTTTCAGACGCAACCTTGCCTGTTATAAGCTCATTAACGGCAGATTTTATGTCATCAACCGTGCATTTGTACCATTCGTTGCGGTCGTTACCGCTGTTAAGCTGTTGCTTACCTCTGCGTTTTAGAATACTGTGAACATCGTGGTCGGTAAAGCAGGAACCGTCGGGGCGCATAGAGGAATGACTGAATAGAATCTTGTATTGCACACCGCTGGTGTGCATCTGTTCCTTTATACGGCTTTTAACATTTCTTTCGGTAAAGCCTACCTTTATGTAGCCTTTATGAGAGGGAACATCCACAAGCTCGTATGCGTAGATTGTGGGATTGATTTGCGGACGTGGTGCAAAAAACTGATTATCAGCCATTGTCGTCACCACCTATATTACAAATTCTTGAATCAATGTAATTCCATTCATCTTTGCTGATGCCCCATAAATCTATTAAATATTCATCAGTGAATGTGATATTATACTTTCTTAAATCGGGGACAAAACAAAAATTCTTTTTTGTTACATCTTGTGATACAACAGTCTGTAATAACAGAAAACGTACAACTTTTGTAAATAAATAAGATTTAAAATTCAATGTTTCTTCCCTTGTGTCAAATGCACCTGCAACAATCCATGATTCTGTACAACATTCGCCAGGAGCAGCAAGCCTTATATTTCCGTCATAATAAAATCCAACAGGCTTTGTGAAATCTGTCTGGCCTGCTATTGGAGCTTTAGGCACAAGTAATTTCCACTTATTTAGTAGTTGATTATTATCAATGATATCTTTTTTATCAGCGTACTTCTTACCTATCCTTTGAATAAACCAACATGGTATGCCGTTTTCTTTTGGTGGATAATTTGTTGGTATTCCGAAAGGCTTTCTTGAGGATACTTTTTTATTTAAATAGTACTTGTTTTGTTTTTGTATTTTTTTTACAATCTTTACAGCTAAGTTTTGTCGAATAAATATTTCATTTTCATCCAGATATCTATTTGAGGTTAATGGCTTGGATTTATCAAAATTAGTTACTTCGCACATTCCGTTATAATCCCTATTCCAAAGAAAATAACACGCTCCACCAGCTAAATCAACACCAGGAAATACATCTTTAAAATTTTCATAATCAACCAACTTCTCAATTCTTCTGTCTGAAAGCATTTCTTTACGGAAATCATCAAGTCCTTTTCCTCCGCTAAACCATCTTGATGGTATAATCATCGTTATATACTTTGGCTTTAATAATTTTGCACGATTTACAAAATGTTGATAAATAGGTTTTGCGCTTTTTCCATTTCCACCGTCGTTTAATTGATACGGAGGATTTGAGATAATTACGTCGAATTTCATATCAAAGCCCCTTTCTTTATCACCTGAATGTATAAATTGATATGCGTGGGATTCGAGCAAACTATCTCTATCGTATTCTTTCTGAGATGCACCGCAATAAATGCATTTTCCGTCCTGCCATGTATGCTTTATGCGCTTGTATCGTATATTTCCCTCAACATCGGGAAACCTACTTACGGAGTATTCTGTGTTTGGATATTTTGAGCAATACACGCTTCTGCGTGACAGCAGACTTGTCAGTTCGGTAATTGCTATACCAAAAAGCTGTTTGTGAAAAATATGGTCTATGCGTTTCTGTAAGTCGGGAATTTGCACTTCAAGTCCGCTGATAAGCCTTTTTGCAATTTCACGTAAAAAAACACCCGATTTGCACGAAGGGTCAAGAAATGTTGTGTCAGGATTGCTGAAAAGCTCCTGCGGCAGCATATCAAGCATAGCGTTAGCAACTTCAGGCGGTGTAAAAACCTCGTCGTTTGATAGGTTAGCAAGGCAGGACAAAACATCGGGATTGTAAATTTCATTGAATAAGCTGTCAGCCATTTTTCTGCACCCTCCTGTAATGTGTGATGTATTTTTTCAGAAAGATGCCCTCATCAGACAGTGTATCACTTACCAATGATAACTGTTCGTCTTTGTCAGGCTCCTGCTCTTTAAGCAGCTGTTCAAAGGTATAGTCGCTTCTCTGCATCTGTGAATCTGTGATAAGTGCCCATTCTGAAAAAACTATTGGAATATCTGTGTCATTTCCGTTTTCATCGACTGTCATTAGGGTGAGTGCGTTGCCGCATACAATGTTGCGGCTGAAAATGAATTTTACGGCTTCTTTTGTCTGTTCGTTGCACATACTTTTGCATACAGCCTTATACTGCTTGTCCCATATTGTAAACATACGCCTTCTGCAATCAAGCACGTTGTCCTGCAATATATCGACACCGTATATGGAGCTTGCTGCGAGTACCGAATACTTTTCATAATCAAGAGGGCTGCGTTTGTACTTTCGCTTGCAAACCCCAAGCTTTCGGGTAAGAATTTCTGCAAGAAAATTTCCGTTACCGCAGGCTGGTTCAAGAAACCGAGAATCAATGCGTTCCGTTTCGTCTTTAACAAGGTCACACATTGCTTTTACTTCTCGGTCATTTGTATAGACCTCCCCGTAATCGGCTACCCTTTGTTTTGACTTGATTTGTTTCTTCGCCATAAGTACATCACCAACTGACCTCAAATTTTCGCAGAATGTAACCATCTGCGAATAATAAAATGACACATTAAATCGTACTTTTATTGATTATTTTATCACTTTTTATATAAAAATGCAATGTAGATTTCACTATTTATCCGACATATTTGAGAATATGTGTTATTTTTCAAGTGATATCAAGATATTTCTGGTCAAGAATTCCGTCATTTGAAATATCATTTTAAAATAGTATTATGATATTCACAGAAAGGAATGATATTATGCCAAGACACGGCGAAAACATTTATAAGCGTAAGGACGGACGATGGGAGGCAAGGTATGTAAAAGCAATTAATATTGACGGTAGTAAAAAATACGGTTCAGTTTACGGAAAATCGTATGCTGAAGCGAAAGATAAGCAACAGTATTGTTTAATTCACCCGACAACAACACAAAATGTTTTTAACTACACGGTTAAGTCTATATTATTTGAATGGCTTGAAACAAGCAAAAATCATATTAAACACTCCACATATATTAAGTATGAAAATATTATAAAAACTCATTATGAAGATTCAATTGGTAGAATATTTATCAGGCTTGTTAATACAAAAAATATACAGCAATTTACTGATTATCTTTTAGATAAGTCAATTTCAAAAAATACAGTAAACAATATTCTGATTGTGCTTGGAATGGGATTTGAATATGCCAAAGAAGAATATGGAATTGTCTGCCCAAAGGTACATTTATTGAAATCTGAACACGATGAAATGGATGTGTTATCAGAATCAGAACAACAAGATTTGATGAATCATTTGCTAAAAAATACGGATATATATGATTTTGCAATACTGCTTGCACTCTACACTGGATTACGAATTGGCGAACTATGTGCATTACAATGGGGAGAGATTTTTAACGGCAGAATTTATGTTTCCAAAACAATGCAAAGAATACGTATGAACTCAGGAAAAACAGAAGTCGTAGTAACACCTCCCAAAACAGACAAGTCAAACCGTTGTGTACCTATACCATCATTTCTGCTTCCTATTGTGGAGAGATTTAAAATGCAATCGGGATATGTAATAAGGCAGGATAACGGAAAATTTGTTGAGCCAAGATTAATGCAAATAAAATTTTCTCAAAGGATAAAGGCTTATGGTATCAGGCAGACTCATTTTCATACACTTCGTCATACTTTTGCCACACGATGTATTGAATCGGGGATGGATGCAAAAACGCTATCAGAAATTCTGGGGCACTCTGATGTTAAAACAACGCTAAACAAATATGTTCATTCATCATTTGAATTAAAACAGACCAGTATTGATAAATTGCCTTTCGATTACGCAATTTAATAATAATATTTATGGTCAAATATATGGTCGCTTATTTATTGTTTGTTCGATAGATAAGCGATTTTTTGTTTCTTTTTCGCTGTCGGTTACATTCTGCGAATTTTCATTTTCGGTCATTGAAATAATTTTTTGTAGTATATCAACTTGAAATTTGATTGATTTCAAGTAATTTAATTAAAAAACAGAATGATTTAATCGAAAATTATTTATCAAACAAAAGAAAATCTCTGGACTTATACAGAGTTTCGTGGTATATGTTTGTGCTAAGAAAGGTGGCATAAACAATGGATACACTTGAAGATTTATATTACGGAAACTTATTCCCTCACGAAAAATGCGCAAAGCTTGATGATGAAATGAAAGAGTTGCTCGGTTTACTCAACAGAAATGAGGAAAAGCTCACAGAAACTCTTTCCGATGAGCAGAAAGAAATTTTTGGAAAATACAAGGATTGCAATCAGGAAATTTCTGAAATCGGTGATCGAAACGCATTTCTAAATGGCTTTCGGTTAGGAGCGAGGATCATCATTGAAGTTGTCCATAACTAAAAAGGTGGATAGGTAATTATTAACATTGCCTATCCGCTTTTAGGTTTGCCCGGAATGGGCAGTAACTATGTGGTGAAAGTCCACTACAGGCTTGTCAGTAGGAACTGTTAGCTGAGGGCAAGTGCGTCCATCGTGAGGTGGAGTATGAAGTAAGCCTAAAGCAAACTCTCGGTCTGACGAACAGAAATCACATATAAGGCATATGCAGAGCGGACGAGCTTACCGAACAAAGCAAAGTCCAATACTGCCCGAACTCTGCGGTGTAAATGTGGCGGATATATGAGAGGAAGGTTACTGTTCTTAACTGGTGAGGTCTTATAATGGGGCGAAGGACAGATAGATTGACACCCACCCAAACTGTGCAGTGATGTACAGCTGAATTGCAAGAAGTCAGCAGAGGTCATAGTAGCGAAAAAAATTTTTTTTCGCAAAGGACCGAACAATAATAGTCTTGAAAACGAAAGGACGGCGGAGCAATGCAAAGACCACAGAAAACGGCGAAAGTCGGCTACCCTTGCGAGGGTATGTTGGAAACAGATAGTAACAAGGGAGCGTGTAGCGTTGCACAGCTTGAAACGGAAAGACAAGACGGTGCAGAAAATTTACTGGAAGCTATACTTGTCAGGAATAACCTGAACAAGGCATATCTGAAAGTAAAAAGAAACGGAGGCTCGGCAGGAATAGACGGTATGACAGTAGATGAAATGTTGCCGTATCTAAAAGAACATCGTGAAGAATTGCTAACAGCATTGAGAAGCGGAAAGTATAATTCAAAAGCAGTCAGGCGAGTAGAAATACCAAAGCCTGACGTAGGAAAGAGAAAGCTTGGAGTACCAACGGTAATAGACCGAATGATACAACAGGCGATAGTTCAGGTTATGCAACCAATATATGAACCGATCTTTTCCGACAACAGCTACGGTTTCAGACCTAAAAGAAGTGCACATCAGGCAATCAGCAAAGCGTTGGAGTATTACAACGAGGGATATACACAAGTAGTAGATTTAGACCTTGCAAAGTATTTTGACACTGTAAATCACGATATGCTGATAGATATGCTTAGAGAGCAGATAAAGGACGAAAGGGTCATAACATTAATTCGTAAGTATCTAAAAAGCGGAGTAATGATAAACGGCTTGATAAGCCCGACAACAGAGGGAACACCGCAAGGAGGAAATCTGTCACCGCTGCTTAGCAACATATATCTGACGGCATTTGATAAACTGCTTGAAAGCAGAGGACATAAGTATGTGAGATATGCAGACGACTGTAACATATATGTCAAAAGCCGAAGAGCTGCCGAAAGAGTAATGACAACCTGCGTAAAATTTCTTGAGGGAAAGCTGAAACTGAAAGTAAATCAGCAGAAAAGTCAAGTAGGAAGTCCCTTGAAACTCAAATTTCTCGGGTTTTCGCTATATAAAATAAGGAAGAAAGCAGGAATACGCCCACACGGTAAAAGTATCAAGCGGTTCAAGGATAAAATCCGAGAATTGACAAGTCGAAAACAAGCAAGGTCAGTTGAGAATATTCTCAAAAGAATAAATAGATATACAACAGGCTGGCTTGGATATTATTCCATTGCGAATATGGAAAGCAAAATTAAAAGTTTTAACGAATGGTTGAGGCGAAGAATACGGCAAATCTACTGGAAACAATGGAAGAGGATAAAAACTAAGCACGATAATCTCGTCAGGCTTGGGATAAACAATTCAAAGGCTTGGGAGTGGGCGAACAGCAGAAAGGGTTATTGGATAATATCCAACAGCCATATTTTGCATAAATCATTAACAAACGAATACCTTGCATCAGTGGGATATGATGACATACTCCACAGATACAAGGTACTGCACTCAAATTATTGAACCGCCGTGTACCGAACGGTAAGCACGGTGGTGTGAGAGGTCGGCTACTCAACTAATGGGTAGCCTCCTACTCGATTTGCTATTGAATTTGCTATTGCTGTAATTCTTCTTTCAATTGATCCAAAATTTTCTTTATTCTCTTTTCTGCACCCTCGGCTGTTAGACCGACTATTAATGATGCTTCACGGATTGTAATTTTCTCCTTGCTTTTCAGGCAGTTGGGACAGATACCAAATACTAACTCAATCAATCTTAAATCCTGCGGCTTGAGTTTGCTCAAAGCCGTTTTTAACTCTTCTTGCTGTTCGTTTTTGAAATATATTTCCTCAGGGGACAATGTATCCATTTCAACATCAGTGATTGAAGAATTGAAATAATTTTCATTATCTTTATTGTGAATATCAAGATTGCTATTCTGCTTGAATTGAGTCGAAGCAATAATGCAGTTGCGAACTGTGTTCTTTGAAATATTCAATTCATTTGCAATGTCCGTGACTGCTTCTTCAAGAGGTTTGTCATTCGGTTGTTGCGAGTACAGCAATGCTACTTTCCTTAAATTCTGATACAGATTATCATTATTGATATGTACGTTACCGCAAACAGTACGGACATATTTGTGCCAAGCTTTGAGCGCTTTATATTTTATGAGCTGTAGTAAAGGTATATCCGAATCATAGCTTTGCAGTTCGCTCCACAGCAGAGATGAAAAGATTTGTTTCAAGTCGTTAATTCTGTTATTATCCAAGCTGTATTTATTTATAAACAGTTGAGCATTTCTGTTGAGTACAGGCTCATAAAAATAGAGAAATTCATTAAAGTATTTTTCATAATTTGTTTCCTTGTAGCGTACAAAATAATCATTCAAGTTAGCAGGCTTGATTGGAACGTAATCAAGCTGATACATTTTATTTTCCTTAATCTTTCATAGCCTCCTCATAAATTTTTGAAAGCTCCATATCTTTCTCGTATTGATTTTCGGCATAGTCAAAATCAACATTTGCTAAATTAAAATAATAATCAATAAGCTCCTTTGCCTTGGCAGATACATTCGCACTGTATTTGCTAAGGCTTTTATTTTTACGGATAGAATCGTAACGATTTTTCCATAGAACATAATATGGGCTGTCGGATTTTCTCTGTTTTTTCATTTTCCTTTTTGTGACTTCCGGGTGTTTAGCGATGTATGAACAAGGCACACCGTATTTCTTATTTACCGTACTGCAATACAGTTGATTGCGTGCTGTTGTCATAAAGAAATATCTGTCGCAAATATCGCATCTCCAAAGATAGTGACCGTGAATATATCCTTCAAACAAGTCTGTCATCAAAAAGTCTTTCAGATTATTGTAATAAACTTTTCGATAAATCTTGCTTGTGCCGTCTGCAACTTCTACCACCGGAATTATTGTTGCTCTCGTGCCGAATGGGTGGCTGTTAACATCAAATATAAAATTCATATACGGGTCTTTTACAAAATCATTGAATGCTTCTGCAAGTTCTGCTTTTGTTCGTGCGGTGTTTTTTACGATTTTATTTGTAATCTGAAACACGACAGATGAATAATATTTTACTTCCTTTACAGCTGATGAAATAAAGAAACAGATTAAGAAAGCCGTTTCTAAATCAACAGATGCTTTGACTAACTCATCTAATTTTTCTGAAATCTTTATTCTATATTCATTCCTTGTGAATCGTTCATATTCCTCATAAAGTTTGATTTTCTCTTCTGTGAAAAACTCATTGATTATTTCTTTGCATTTCTTGATGTCAAATATTTTAAAGATTTCATATTGACTCAAAACATCAATAACTGAAATTATTTTTGCACGATAATTTAAAAAATCGGTTCTGTTAAAATCCTTATTTAATAATTCTTCTGTGAAATTTTTTAAATCTTCAAAAATACTTTCATCAATAAAGCGACTATCGGTATCCATTACAAGAAAACTTGTGTAACCGATAGGATATTCTTTATCGCTGATTGCAAACTTATCTTTTCTATATGTGACGCTAAAAAGATTAGTAGTATTCAGCTTTTTCAGTACATCGTCTTTTAAGTCCATAGTATCAACTCCGTTTATATTATATCACTTTGAAAATAAAATCACAAGTGTATAGGAAAGCAAATTGTGTTGTCACGGACTTTTAGAGTTTTTTGAAAATTTCTGACATTTATACATTGAGAGTAAAAAGCTTTCAATATTTTTTGGAAGGAGTTGCTATAGTGCGTAACAACAAAAAGCTTGCTGTCGTTGACGGTGAAACATTAATGGATATGCGAATCAAGCCGATAAGCTTTTGCATTGACTCGTTGCTTCCGCAGGGAGTATCAATGCTCTGCGGTGCTCCGAAGATAGGTAAGTCGTGGTTAGTACTTGATTGGTGTGTTCGCATAGCCAAAGGAGAGGAGGTGTGGAATTTTAAAACTACGAAGGGAACTACCTTGTATCTTTGTCTTGAGGACAATTTGAGCAGAATCCAACAAAGGCTAAATGAAATTACAGATGAAGTTCCGAACAATGTATTCTTTGCAACATCTTCGTGTTCGCTGCCGGACGGACTTGCAGAACAGATTGAAAGTTTTGTCGCAGAGCATAAAGATACGGTTCTTGTTGTCATAGATACATTTCAGATGATACGAAGTAAAAATAAGGATACTACTTACGCAAATGATTATCAGGAAATTGAGGAGCTGAAAAGATTAGCGGACAAGCTGAAAATTTCTCTTCTGCTTGTACATCATCTGCGCAAGCAAGGTGACAATGATCCTCTGAATAAAATCTCAGGCACAACAGGAATCAGCGGTGCGGTTGATACAACATTTATTCTTGATAAGAGCAAGAGAAGTCAGAACAACGCAACTATGATTTGCACGGGCAGAGATATTGAATACAGAGAGTTGGAACTGAACTTTTCAAAAGACAATCATATGTGGAATTTAGTTTCGGACAGTGTAGAAAGTCCTGAAATACTTTTGCCGGAAGAAATGAATTCGTTAATTGAATTTATGAAACAAAAGATTGTCTTCAAGGGGACAAACTCTGAGTTCGCAGAAGAATTTAATTCTTTCTGCCGTAAGGAAATCTCTGCAAAAGCGTTAAAACAGATGATGAATAAATGGCGTTACGAATTAGAGAGCAATGACATTTACTTTAGCTCATACAGAAGTAACGGAAAAAGATTTGTAAATGTTCACTATCTGCACGATAGTGACTCAAGTGCCGTAAGTGACGTAAATATTATTAGCGCCAAAACTTGCGTTCCTTTCGTCACTTGCGACCCTGACGAGCTGTGTCAGCCAACGTGAGCCGATTTGAGCGATTATTTTGCAGAAACCAAGGAAGTACCCGACTGCGAGTAAAAATCAAAATTTGGGCAAATTTACGGCAAAATTGAAACTTTATTTTTAGAAGCTGAGGTTGGGGCTTCATTTCCCAGACTTGTCCGGGGCAAGCAGAGCGCCCGGCTGTCCGCCAAACGCATAAAGTCGGGCGGAAGCCCGGACCCACTTTAACACGGAGGTGCATAAAAATAGAAAATCGTAAGAGAAATCAAACCTTAAGTATCAGATTAACTCAATCTGAAAAGTCAGCTATTATTTCAAAAGCTAAGAAATCTAAATTAACCTTGACCGAGTATATTTTGAAATCTTCATTTAAAACACAAATCAAAGTTATTGACTTGCAACTACTGCTCGTTGAGCTAAAAAGGATTGGCAACAATCTGAATCAGATAACGAGAAAGATAAACAGCGGTGCTTTTAATTCATACAACTTTAGTGAAATGATTGCTATGCAAAGAAAAATCTATGACGCAATTATAAATCTGTCGGAGGAAAAGTAATGGCGACTGTAACGTACATTCGTGAGTCAAAACAATCAATCAGTGCGATGAAAGGTGTAATTGATTACTGCTGTCAGGATAAAAAAGTCTATGATGAGATTTCGAATCAAAGACTTGTAAGCGGAGTTATCTGTGACGGTGAAAATGCCTTTGCAGAATTTCTTACAACAAAGAAATCGTACAAAAAGACGGACGGAATGAATTTCTATCAGCATGTTCAATCATTCTCACCCGAAGAAAATATTACTCCGCACCAAGCTCATGAGATAGCTATAGAGTTTGCCGAGAAAGCGTGGACAGGATATGAAGTTTTAGTCGCAACTCATTGTGATGCACAGCATATTCATTCTCACTTTGTAATCAACTCTGTTAGTTTTGAAAACGTTAAAAAGCTTAGACAGAATCCAAACACGCTTAATTCATTACGAGCCTTGAGCAATGAGATATGCAGACATCATAATCTTTCAACTCTTGAACCTTACAGAAAAGACGGTATAAAAATCTCTACAAGAGAATACCGCACTGCGGTCAAAGGTCAGAGTTGGAAATTCAAACTTATGAACGACATAGATAAAGCTATGGACATAAGTGGGAGCAAAGAAGATTTCATAAACGCAATGTCGATTATGGGTTACTCGGTAACCTGGACAGATGACAGGAAATACATCACCTATCAATGTCCCAACAAAATGAAATGCAGAGATATTAAACTTCACAATGGTAAATATTTGAAAGGAAGCATGGAAAATGAATTCAGATACAGGCAAGAACAATATTTTGGAAAATCTCAAACAGAGAAACAGCAACTCACTGACTGCGATAGAACTGCTCTCAGGAGAAACGAAAGTAATTTCGATTCCGTCACAGGTGAGAGAGGAAGAACTCAATCTTTTGAGAACAGCAATAACCTTTCAGCCGGAGCTGTACAACCGAATTTCAAACATTCCAAATACAGAACAGATGACAGATTATCTGAAACAGATTTTAGAAATCGAACAGGAGTATATGGAAACAAGCTTGAAGAATTGTCAGATGGAGCTGAAGAAAGTTTCGGAACAGACTCTGAAAGAAATCAGGTCAGTGCAAACGCAGATGACCGAGTCTATCCAACAGGCTGGGAAGATTCAAGAAGAATTTTTGAACAACACCTTGAAGAAAGGTCAACAACTGGAGTCAGCGATATCAGAAATGGTGAAGAAGTCGACACTCATGACAACTCTAAAATGGATAGCAATAACCATACTGTCCTCGGCAGTATCAACTCTCTTGCTGAATCACTTTCTCGTATAATTGATGATGATTCGGGGGATGAAGAAGAACGCAGAAAAAGAATTGTAGCCGAGCAAAATGGCAGTAATATAGGTGCTTTCATAGGTTCAGTTGCCGGAATGTTTATTAATATTATTTCTGATAGCAACGAGGAAATTGAGGTTGAAGAAAAAAATAAAGAAGATAACGGATTTAATATGAACCTGTAAGTTTATTTAAGAAAAGAGGATTTTATTATGTACAAATTTAGTATAAAAATTCCAGTGGTAAAGGAGCGATGATAGAAAAATAATTAAGCATTGTGCCGTGTTGACGTATGCACGTAAAGAAAATCCTATTATTGTCGAATCTGTTGAATTTGATTATGTAGGAACGGATGAACAGTTTAATACTTTTCTGAAAAGTATAATCAAAGATTACCTTACGGAAAATAATCTGTTGCCTGATTACTATGATGATAAAATTAATTCAAAAAAGTCAGCATAAGAGCTGGATATTATAAAAACTTTGTGATATGTTGTGGTTGCACCGAGGTGGTGTGACCACAACATTCAAATAACAAATGAGAGGAGAATGATTATGAAGGTGTGGCTGTATTACAGGCTATCAAGAGATGAAGATGCTGAACTCAATTCTCTTAACAATCAGCGAAACATTTTAGTAGAATATGCAAATGCAAATAATCACGAAATTGTCGGTGAGTCTTTTGATGATAATGTAAGTGGTATGCACTTCAATCGTGAGGGTATAAGCAAAATCTATGAACAGGTTGAGAATAAGGCGATGGATGCAATCATCGTGAAAGACTTATCCCGACTCGGCAGACACAGAACGCAGACGGCGATGTTTATTGATTACCTTCGTGAACACGATGTCAGGGTGCTGTCGGTTACAGAAAACATTGATACAAGCAATGAAGATGATGACCTGATGATAGGCTTCAAGGGGATTTTCAACGATATGTATGCTCGTGATATTTCAAAGAAAATCCGTGCAGGTTACAAGCAGAAATAGAAGAATGGCATTGTGATTACAGTACCGCTCGGTTATTTCAAAGATAAGAACACAAATGAAATTGTGATTGTCGAGGAAGAAGCGGAGATTGTCAGAAAGATATTTGACCTCTACCTATTAGGCTACGGTTTAAAAGCAATAGCCAAAAAGCTGAATGATGAGGGCATAAAATCACCGCAGTATTATCAGAACAAAATGTATAACAAGAAACTTCCGAGTAACAAGCCTGAAATTACGGGTAGGTACTTATGGGTGAACACAACGGTAAAACGGATTTTGCAGAATGAGTTTTACATAGGAACCGTAACCTGTCACAAGACCTATACCAGTAAAATTAATCATATTAGGAAGGCTTTGCCCGAGGATGAACAATTTAAACACGAAAATTTTGCACCTGCCATTATCTCAAAGGAGAAATGCGAACAGGTGCAATTTTTATTATCTTCAAAGCGTAATAATGTTCGAGCGAGTTCAAGTAATCCTTGCCACCGCTACACAGGACTGATAGAATGCGGTGACTGTGGTTGTACATTCGTATGCAAAAAGCGTAAGTGGAAAGATAAACCAGAACGCATCGAATACAACTGCAACGGCTATCATCGCTATGGCAAGGAACACTGCACAGCACATAGGATTGATGAGGGGTATTTGGATAAGCTGATTTATGATGAGCTTATGTCAATCAAGGATGAAGCGCTTGCAAATTACAAATCAATAGAATCGGATGTCAAGAAATGGATGAGCAACAGGGGTACAGTTACTAATAAACTGAAACATCTCAATACAAGCCTTGAACAGCACAAATCTGACCAAAAGGAAATCCTGCTTGAGAGAATCAGGGATAGGGAACACGCAGATATCTACACAGAAATGCTTGAAAAATGTGAATCAGATATTCAAAAGCTTGAATATGAAATCAAATCCATACAAGATTACAATTCCACAATCAAAAAGCGCAAAGCTGAAATGAAAGACAGCGTTCAAATCATTGAAGAAATTATAAAAGATGAGGCAATCAGCGATGCAAACCTCAGGTTGCTTGTAGATAAAATAATAATCTTTGAAAAAGATAAAAAGATGAGTATCAAAATCAAGCTCAATGCAAAATTTCAAAAACATAAGGATTGTTATGATGAGAATGGCAATCTTAAAGACAGTGCATTTACGGTATAAAACTTTTGGCAGACGCATAACATTAGCAAGTTTCAATTTAGCGATTATAGCTAAATTGAAGTGTGAAGATTTGTGCAATACAAACTACAAAATCATCACCTTATGTTATGCGTCTGCCAACTTTATTTTTTGCTCAAAAACAAGAAAAAGCCCAATAAAATCGGACTTTTCAGGGTGGTGCGGGCGACAGGACTTGAACCTGCACATCGGTTGACACTAGAACCTAAATCTAGCGCGTCTGCCAATTCCGCCACGCCCGCACGTGTGTATTTCAACAAGATAAACTTGCGAAAATCAAAATATTAAATTGTTTCACCGAGGTAGTGTGACCAAAATCTTACGTGTCTGCCAATTCCACCACACCCGCATAGGTGCTCTTAATTTTTACACGGCATAGCAAACCGAGGCGGAGCTAATCGCTTAATCCGCAATGTGATTATTATAACAGATTTATTTTTAAAAATCAAGAGAATTTTAAATTTCATTTTGCACGAATTTCGTACGAAAAAGTATGTGACAGGTTTTAAGGTGAATATAATGCTTTTTGCTATAAGTATATCTATAAAATTTTTGGAATCAATATCTTAGTATTGACAATATACCATACGGGGGTATATAATAAATATACCCTTATGGGGTATGAAAAGTATAAAGGACTGATTTTATGGCATGTGAAAATTGTCACAGTAATAAAACAAAGCAAAGAAGCGAGAAAGAGTACAAGGCTCTCATCAATCGTCTTAACCGCATAGAGGGGCAGATAAGGGGTATTAAAGGTATGCTTGAGAAAAATGCCTATTGCACCGATATTATGGTTCAGGTTTCTGCCGTTAATGCGGCGCTCAATTCATTTAATAAAGAGCTGCTTGCAAATCATATCAAAACCTGTGTGGCGGAGGATATTCGCAACGGTAAAGACGAAACAATTGACGACCTTGTCGCAACCTTGCAAAAGCTTATGAGGTAGGTGCTTTTGATGAAAAAATTTAATGTTACGGGAATGAGTTGTGCTGCTTGCAGTTCCCGTGTTGAAAAAGCGGTTTCAAAGGTTGAGGGCGTACAGTCCTGCTCGGTAAGCCTGCTTACAAATTCTATGGGAGTAGAGGGCAGTGCAAGTGACGAGAGCATAATCGCAGCCGTTGAAAAGGCGGGTTACGGTGCGAGTGTGGCAGGCGCAGAGAAAAAACAGTCTGCCGAAACCGATCAATTGAAAGATAAAGACACTCCTGTTCTTATGCACAGACTTATTGCATCTGTCGGTTTTCTTGCAGTGCTGATGTATATATCTATGGGACATATGATGTTGGGTTGGCCTTTGCCAAACTTTTTTACAGACAACCACATCGCTATGGGACTTGTTCAGCTGTTGCTATGCGTTATAATAATGGTGATTAACCAAAAATTCTTTATAAACGGCTTTAAAGGATTAATTCATCGTTCGCCGAATATGGATACGCTTGTTGCGCTTGGTTCGGGTGCATCGTTTGTATATAGCGTATATGCACTTTTTGCTATGACAGACGCTCAGGTAAAAGGCAATGCTGAACTTGTTATGAGTTATATGCACGAGTTCTATTTTGAATCGGCGGCAATGATTCTTACGCTGATTACGGTGGGCAAAATGCTTGAGGCTCACTCAAAAGGTAAGACGACAAATGCGCTCAAGGCACTTTTGAACCTTGCACCTAAAAAAGCAACCTTGTTGATTGACGGCAAAGAAACCGAAGTAACTGTTGATAAGGTGAAAAAAGGCGATGTATTCGTTGTTCGTCCGGGTGAGAGTATTCCCGTTGACGCTGAAATCACAGATGGCAGTACAGCTGTTGACGAGTCGGCTCTTACAGGCGAGAGTATTCCCGTTGATAAAACATTAGGTGACAGCGTGTCGGCAGGTACTATCAATAAATCAGGCTTTATTAAATGCAGTGCAACGGCTGTAGGAGAAGACACTGCGCTTTCTCAAATTATTAAAATGGTAAGCGACGCTGCGGCAACCAAAGCTCCCGTAGCTAAAATTGCCGATAAGGTTTCGGGTGTATTCGTTCCTGCAGTAATCGTGATAGCCCTTATTACCATTGCGGTTTGGCTTTTGTGCGGTCAGACTGTAGGTTATGCGCTTGCAAGAGGTATATCGGTTCTTGTAATCAGTTGCCCGTGCGCACTCGGACTTGCCACACCTGTTGCTATTATGGTCGGCAACGGAATGGGCGCAAGAAAAGGTATTCTCTTTAAAACCGCAGCATCTCTTGAAGAGGCAGGCAAAACTCAAATTGCCGTACTTGACAAGACGGGTACTATCACTAAGGGCGAACCAAAGGTTACAGATATTATTCCGTTTGAAATCACAGAAAATGAACTTTTAAAATATGCATATTCAATTGAAGTCAAAAGCGAACATCCGCTTGCAAAAGCGATAATCGTAAAAGCGGAGGAACTTTCTTTAAATCCGTATGAAGTTACAGATTTTAAGGCTGAATCGGGTAGCGGATTGTCTGCCGAATACAACGGTAAAAGGATTATCGGCGGCAGTAAGAAATATATTTCTTCAATTATCGGTATTTCAAACGATATATTAAGCAAAGCCGACAAACTTTCCGAAGAGGGCAAAACACCGCTGTTCTTTATGCTCGATAACAAGCTTTTGGGAATAATAGCCGTTGCCGATGTAATAAAAGAGGAAAGTCCGCAGGCTATTAAACAATTACAAAATATGGGCATTAAGGTTGTAATGCTCACGGGCGACAATGAGAGAACAGCTAAGGCTGTAGGAAAACTTGCAGGTGTTGACGAAGTTATTGCAGGCGTTATGCCTGACGGTAAAGAAAAAGTTGTTGCCGAACTCAAAAAGCAGGGCAAGGTTCTTATGGTTGGCGACGGTATAAATGATGCACCTGCGCTTACAAGAGCGGATATAGGTATGGCAATCGGTTCGGGTACGGACATTGCAATTGATGCCGCCGATGTTGTTTTTATGAAGAGCAAACTTACGGATGTTCCCGCAGCGGTAAGACTTAGCCGCAAAACATTAAGAAATATCCACGAAAATCTTTTCTGGGCATTTATCTATAATGTTATCGGTATTCCGCTTGCGGCAGGCGTTTGGATTCCGTTGCTCGGCTGGCAGCTTAATCCGATGTTCGGTGCAGCGGCAATGAGCCTGTCGAGTTTCTGCGTTGTAACCAATGCTCTAAGGCTGAATTTCTTTGACATTACAAATCCAAAGAAAGACAGAAAAATAAAATATAAATCAAAAAAGGATGATAATGCTATGACAAAGACAATGAAAATTGACGGTATGATGTGTTCACACTGCGAGGGCAGAGTAAAACAAAGTCTTGAGGGACTTGCACAGGTAAGTCAGGCAGAAGTAAGCCACGAAAAAGGCACAGCTGTTGTAACACTTACCGCAGAAGTTTCAAACGATGTACTCAAGAAAACTGTCGAAGACCAGGGATACAATGTAATTTCAATTTCATAATTTTATTTGCAGATGTCGATTTAAACGGCATCTGCAAATTTTTTGCAAAAAATTTTAAAAAAACTATTGACTTAAAGTCAGCTTTAACAGTTATAATATCTTTATAAAATTTACAGGAGATGTTATTATGTATATTGAAAAAATTAATTCACCTCAAGATGTAAAAGCACTCAATACGGAAGAAATGAAACAGCTTGCACAGGAAATGCGTACAGTCCTCATTAAAAAGCTAAGTATCCACGGCGGACACTTCGGCCCTAACCTCGGTATGGCAGAGGCTATTATAGCATTGCATTATGTGTTTAATTCACCTGTTGACAAGTTTGTCTTTGATGTATCGCATCAGAGTTACTGCCACAAAATTCTTACAGGCAGAAAAGACGCATTCATTTTTGAAGATAAGTATGACGATGTTTCAGGCTATGCAAATCCTGACGAAAGCGAGCACGATTTTTTTAATATCGGTCACACCTCAACATCTGTCAGCCTTGCATCGGGTCTTGCAAAGGCAAGAGATTTAAACGGAGGCAAGGAAAATGTAATTGCCGTAATCGGCGACGGTTCGTTAAGCGGCGGTGAGGCTCTTGAGGGTCTTGACTATGCAGGCGAGTTTGACGGCAACTTTATTATTGTTGTAAACGATAACGATATGTCTATCGCCGAAAATCACGGCGGACTTTATAAAAATCTCAAACTTTTAAGAGATACGGACGGTAAAGCCGAATGTAACCTCTTTAAGGCAATGGGACTTGACTATGTATTTGTCAAGGACGGCAACGATATTGAACAGCTTATTTCAGCTTTTGAAAGCGTAAAAGACATTGACCACCCTGTAGTCGTTCATATTTGCACACAAAAGGGTAAGGGTTATGCACCTGCCGAAAAGGACAAAGAGAATTGGCACTGGTGTATGCCGTTTGACATTGAAACAGGCAGATCTAAATTTGAATTTGACGGCGAAAGCTATGACGATATTACGGTAAATTATCTTCTTGATAAGATGAAGAACGATAAGAGCGTTGCTGTTATTACTTCGGGCACACCTGCCGTTGCAGGCTTTACAAAGGACAAGCGTGACATTGCTGGCAAGCAGTTTATTGATGTAGGCATTGCCGAGGAGCACGCAGTAGCCCTTGCTTCAGGTATGGCAAAAAACGGTGCTAAACCTGTTTACGGTGTTTACAGTTCATTTATACAGAGAACATATGACCAGATTTCACAGGATTTATGTATTAATTCAAACCCTGTTACAATTATTGTTTTTGCGGCGACAGTATTCGGTATGAACGATGTAACTCACCTCGGTATCTACGATATTGCAATGCTTTCAAATATTCCTAACCTTGTATATCTTGCACCTACTTGCAAGGAAGAATATCTTGCTATGGTTGAATGGAGTATGTCGCAGAGAAAGTACCCCGTTGCAATCAGAGTACCGGGCAACGGAGTTGTTTCAAATCCGAATTACAAATCGATTGACTTTGACAACCTTAACAAATACAGCGTCACAAAAGAAGGCGGCAAGGTTGCAATTCTCGGACTCGGCACATTCTATCAGCTCGGTGAAAGTGTTGCCGATGAAATTAAAAAGCAGTACGGTATTGACGCTACCGTTGTAAATCCTGTTTACATTACAGGTACGGACGAAGACTTGCTTGCAGAACTTGCAAAAACTCACGATGTTGTAATTACACTTGAGGATGGTATTCTTAACGGCGGTTTCGGCGAAAAAATAGCAAGATTTTACGGTAAATCGGATGTCAAAGTATTTAACTACGGCTTAAAGAAAGAATTTCTCGACAGATATGACTATAATGAAGTTCTTGCCGAAAATCATCTCACCAAAGAGCAGATTTGCGAGGATATTAAAGATTTTATCTGATTTAAGTTGACAATTACAATCTAATAGTATTAAAATATTAGGGCAGAGTTTTTCTGCCCTGATTTTTATTTTAGGAGTTTTTATGAATTTAACCTACGAACAAAACAAACGCTATTCAAGACAGCTTGTAATGAAAGAGATAGGAGAGAGCGGACAGAAAAAGTTGCTTTATTCAAGCGTACTTGTAATCGGTGCGGGCGGTCTTGGCTCACCTGCGCTTATGTATCTTGCAAGCGCAGGAGTAGGCACAATTGGCATTGCAGACGCCGACGAAGTTGATGTGTCTAATCTGCAAAGACAGGTTATACATAACTGTGCCGATATAGGCAAAGCAAAAGTTGAATCGGCTAAGGAAAAAATAAATAAGTTGAATCCCGATGTTAATGTCAAAACCTACAAAACATATGTGAACAGTGAAAATATAGCCGAGCTTATCTCTGATTATGATTTTGTGCTTGATTGCACCGATAATTTCGGCAGTAAGTTTTTGATTAACGATTACTGTGTAAAGTCGGAAAAGCCGTTTTGTCATGCAGGCGTTGTCGGTTTTGAAGGTCAGCTTATGACATATATTCCGCACAAATCCCCGTGCTACCGATGTGTTTTTGAAGAAGAACCGAAAGCGGGCGATGTACCTCTTCCAAAGGAGGTAGGAGTTATAAGTGCGGCTTGCGGAGTAACAGGCAGTTTGCAGGCAATGGAGGCAATAAAGTTTTTACTCTCAAAGGGTGAACTTTTATGCGGTTATATGCTTATTTACAATGCTTTAAATGCGTCTTTTCGCAAAATAAAACTCCCGAAACAAAACCCGAATTGCAAGGCTTGCGCAAAGCAGGCATAATAAAAATATAGGAGAAATTATGAATATCAGAGAATACCTTAAAAAGAGCAAGCTGATTGCAGACGGCTCTTTCGGCACATACTATTCCCAAAAATATAAAACGGTCGATATTCCCGAATATGCAAATATTACCGCTCCGCAGAGAATATCGGAAATTCATACCGAGTATATAAACAGCGGTGCAAAACTTATCAGAACCAACACTTTTGCGAGCAATACATACTCTCTTGACTGCTCAATCGAACAGGTTAAGGAAAATATAAAAGCGGCTTACAAAATTGCAAAAGAAGCAGTTGAGCAGAGCGGAAAAGAAATATTTATCGCAGGCAATATCGGTCCTGTTCCCGCAGTTTTTCAGCCTGATTTTGAGGCTGTGGAAGAAGAATACTATCAGATTGCGAAAACTTTTATAGATGAGGGCGCAGATATTTTATGTTTTGAAACCTTTACACAGTCCGAACATATTATGCCTGCAATAAAGAGAATTAAAGAGGAATGTAATCCGTTTATAATTGTGCAGTTCTGCGTGAATCAGTACGGTTACAGTGAGGCGGGCGAAAGTGCGGAAAGGCTTGTTAGCAAAACTGCATTTTCAAAATGCGTTGACGCCGTAGGTCTTAACTGCGGCGTAGGCCCTGCCCATATGCAGCAGATATTGTCAAGAATTAATCTTAACAACAATTGTTTTGTCACGGCTATGCCAAATGCCGGTTATCCTTTACTTGTGCGCAACCGTGTAAAATATGCTGATAATCCGATATATTTTGCGTCTAAGGTAAATGATATGGCTTTGCTCGGAGCGGATATTATAGGCGGTTGCTGTGGTACAACACCTGATTACATAAGAGAAGTTGCAAAAACCGTTGACCTTACACCTACCGTAAAATCGGATGAAACTTCCGCAAACAACGAAAACGAAAAGCCTGTTATAAAAAAGAGCTTTTTCAGAAATGCCGACGGTACAATTAAAGATAAAAAACTTATTGCGGTAGAACTTGCTCCGCCTTTCGGCGCAGATGATAAAAAACTGCTTGAGGCAGCACATATGCTCAAAGGTCTTGGAGTAGACGTACTTACATTTCCCGATTCTCCTTCGGGCAGAACAAGAATCGACTCTGTGCTTATGGCGCAGAAAGTCAAGAATGTAACGGGTTTTGAAGTTATGCCGCACATCTGTTGCCGTGACAAAAACGCCATTGCCATGCGCTCAACTTTTCTTGGCGCAAGTATAAACGACATTAATAATTTTCTTATCATAACAGGTGACCCTATCCCCGTTATGGCAAGACAAGTAGTAAAGTCTGTGTTTAATTTCGACTCCGTGGGTCTTATGCGCATTGCCGATGAAATGAACAGCGAGGCATTAAAAGACAGTCCGCTCACTTACGGCGGCGCTATAAATCAGAGCAGACGAAGAATAGAATCGGAAATTAAGCGTGTGCAAAAGAAAATGGAGGCAGGCGCAGAATTTTTCCTTACTCAACCTGTATTTACAGCAGAAGATGCCGAGCGTTTGCGCAGAGTAAAAGAAGAAACTGGTGCAAGAATTTTGTGCGGAATTATGCCGTTGGTCAGCCGCAAAAATGCTCTTTTTATGAAAAACGAAATTTCGGGAGTTAATGTTACGGATGAAGTTATTGAGCGTTATCCCGAAAACGCCGGTCGTGAAGACGGCGAAAATGTAGGTGTTGAACTTGCAAAAGAAATGATTGCGGCTACAAGAGATTTTGCGGACGGTTATTATTTTTCTTTCCCGTTTAACCGAACATATTTGCTCAAGAGAATTATAGAGGAACTCTAAGATAAAATTTATGTAAAACCCTATAAATTTCTTGACAAAATATTAGTTTTGGTTTATTATAAATTTGTTGTAAGAGTATATCTTACTTAATTTAGCGTGAAAAAGATTTCTGTTTTCATGCAAATATATGACCACTTGCATATGTAAGTTAAGCCCATACGGACAGGCGGGTCAGCTGCCGAGCGTGGCGCAAGCCACATTATTGATTGAGTTAAAAGCTCAAATTTTATAAGTCGATTACTTATCATCAGTGCAACAGCACATCACTTGTGAAACGGTCAATAAGAGCAGAACGGTATATTTGCTACATTAGCTCTGAAAACGGAATTCTTCTATTAACTGTCAGCATAAGCTACAGAAAATAAATCATATATCCGTTAATCAAACAGGTGGTGCATTGTGCCGCCTGTTTTTTGTTGCATTATTTTTGATAAGCCGAAAGGGTAATGTAAATGGATATAAACACACAAAAGAAAGCCCCCTTGTATGAGGCTCTGCAAAAATTTCGCAAACAAAGGGTAGTGCCCTTTGATGTGCCGGGACATAAAAGAGGAAGAGGAAATCACGAACTTGTTGAACTTCTCGGCGAAAAATGCGTAGGTCTTGATGTAAATTCAATGAAGCCGCTTGATAATCTCTGTCACCCCGTATCGGTAATTTTGGAGGCGGAACAGCTTGCGGCAGACGCATTCGGCGCAGGTCATGCATTTTTTATGGTCGGAGGTACAACTTCCGCAGTGCAGAGTATGATTTGGTCTGTATGCAAAGCAGGCGATAAAATTATTTTGCCCCGTAATGTGCACAAAAGCGTTATTAATGCTCTTGTGCTCTGCGGAGCGGTGCCTGCCTATGTAAATCCCGATGTAGATAAAAAAATAGGTATTGCGCTCGGTATGGAACTTTCTCAAGTTGAAAACGCAATCAAAGAAAATCCCGATGCCGTTGCTATTCTTGTAAATAATCCGACCTACTACGGTATTGCGTCCGATTTAAAAGCAATTGTAAAACTTGCGCATGCTCACGGTATGAAAGTGCTTGCAGACGAGGCTCATGGCACACATTTCTATTTCGGTGAAGATTTGCCTGTATCGGCTATGGCGGCAGGTGCAGATATTGCGGCGGTGTCTATGCATAAATCCGGCGGAAGTCTTACGCAAAGCTCATTGCTGCTTACAAACAAAAATGTACGCTGGGAGTATGTGGCTCAAATTATAAATCTTACTCAAACCACAAGTGCAAGCTATCTGCTTATGTCAAGTCTTGATATTTCAAGAAGGAACCTTGCCTTGAGAGGAAAAGAGTCGTTCGGTAAAGTAATGAAAATGGCTGAATATGCCCGAAACGAGATAAACGAAATCGGCGGTTACTACGCTTACGGCAGAGAGCTTAACAATGGCAGCAGCGTGTTTGATTACGATGTAACCAAACTTTCAGTTTACACAAGAGATATAGGGCTTGCCGGAATTGAAGTTTACGACTTACTGCGTGACGAATACGATATTCAGATAGAATTCGGCGATATAGGCAACATACTTGCCTATATTTCAATCGGCGACAGAATACAGGACATTGAAAGACTTGTAGGTGCGCTTGCCGATATTAAAAGGCTTTATTCAAAGGACAATGCAAAAATGCTTAGTATGGAGTACATTCCGCCTATTGTATCGGCAACACCGAGAGATGCGTTTTATGCAGACAAAGAAATGTTGCCGATTGAACAGACGGCAGGAAGAATTTGCAGTGAATTTGTTATGTGCTATCCGCCCGGAATACCGATTCTTTCACCGGGTGAAATGATTACAGATGAAATTATAGAGTATATTAATTACGCAAAAGCAAAAGGCTGCTCAATGCAGGGTACGGAAGACCCGTATATTGAAAAACTTAATGTATTGAAATAAAGTTTTTTAAGGCTACTAATAATGCGTTTTGTAAAAAACAAACCAAAGGAGTGTTTATATGGAATTTTGGTTTTCTGAAAGACATACCGATAATGTTGAGCTTTCTATAAGAGTTGAAAAACAGCTATTCAGCGGTCAGAGCGATTTTCAGCGAATTGATGTTTTTGATTCTGTGGAGTTTGGCAGATTTCTTACTTCAGACGGTAATGTGATTTTCAGTGAGAAAGACGAGTTCACCTACGACGAGATGATTGTTCATGTGCCTATGGCGGTTCATCCGAATGTAAAAAAGGTGCTTGTAATCGGCGGCGGCGACGGCGGTGTTGCCAGAGAGCTTTCACATTATGAAGAGATTGAAGTTATAGATGTTGTTGAGCCTGACGAGATGTTTGTTGAGGTGTGCAAGGAATATTTCCCCGACAACTCAAAGGGTCTTGAAGATAAAAGAGTAAATATATATTATCAGGACGGTTTAAGGTTTTTAAGAACAAGTCATAACGAATATGATTTAATTATAAATGACGCTACAGACCCGTTCGGACACACTGAGGGACTTTTTACAAAAGAGTTTTACGGTAGCTGCTACAAGGCACTTAAAGATGACGGAATTATGGTATATCAGCACGGCAGTCCGTTCTATGATGAGGACGAGGGTGCTTGTAAGGCTATGCACAAGAGAGTGTACAACTCATTTCCGATAAGCCGTGTGTATCAGGCACATATTCCTACCTGTGCCGCAGGTTATTGGCTGTTTGGCTTTGCATCTAAAAAGTATCATCCGCTCAAAGACCTTGACGCTAAAAGATGGAACAAGCGTGGCATAAAAACTTGGTACTATACGACCAATCTTCATCGAGGTGCATTTATGCTGCCGAAATATGTTGAAGATTTACTTGCAGAAGAAGAAAAATAATTTTATATATTGGAGGAAAACAGAATGAGCAGACTTTTAATTATCGGTTGTGGCGGTGTTGCAGGTGTTGCAATTCACAAGTGTTGTCAGAACAGCGATGTTTTTACGGAAATTTGCATTGCAAGCAGGACAAAATCAAAGTGTGACGCTATAAAAGCAAAACTTGAAAACACAACAAAAACGGTTATTACAACAGCACAGGTAAATGCCGACAGTAAGGACGAGCTTGTGGCTCTTATTAATTCATACAAGCCCGATGCGGTATTAAACCTCGCACTTCCGTATCAGGATTTAACAATTATGGACGCCTGCCTTGAAACCAAAACAGACTACATTGATACGGCAAACTATGAACCGGAGGACACAACAGACCCCGAATGGAAAGCTGTTTATGAAAAACGCTGCAAAGACCTTGGCTTTACCGCTTACTTTGATTATTCGTGGCAGTGGGCATATAAAGAAAAGTTTGAAAAAGCAGGTATCACAGCACTTTTGGGTACAGGCTTTGACCCGGGTGTTACAAGCGTATTTACAGCATATGCGCTCAAGCATTATTTTGATGAAATCCATTATATAGATATTCTCGACTGCAACGGCGGCGACCACGGCTATCCGTTTGCAACAAACTTTAACCCTGAAATCAATCTTCGTGAGGTATCCGCAAACGGCTCGTATTGGGAAGACGGCAAGTGGATTGAAACCAAACCTATGGAGATTAAGAGAGTGTATAACTTTGACGGTGTGGGCGAAAAGGATATGTACCTGCTTCACCACGAGGAAATCGAGTCACTCGCAAAAAATATTCCGAATGTAAAGCGTATTCGCTTCTTTATGACATTCGGACAGAGCTACCTTACACATATGCAGTGCCTTGAGAATGTCGGTATGCTTTCTACCGAGCCTGTTATGTATGAGGGCAGAGAAATTGTACCGATTCAGTTCTTAAAGGCTCTTTTGCCTGACCCTGCATCTCTCGGTCCACGCACTAAGGGCAAGACAAATATCGGCTGTATCTTTACAGGCGTTAAGGACGGTAAAGAAAAGACAATTTACATCTACAATATGTGCGACCATCAGGAGTGCTATAAAGAGGTCGGCTCGCAAGCTGTATCATATACAACAGGTGTGCCGGCTATGATCGGTGCGTCACTTGTTCTTAGCGGTCAGTGGAAAAAGCCCGGTGTTTATAATGTTGAGGAGTTTGACCCCGATCCGTATATGGAGGCACTTAATAAATTCGGTCTTCCTTGGGTTGTTGACGAAAATCCCGTAACAGTTGAGTAAGCCGATGAAATTTACAGAATTAAAAACACCTTGCTATGTTATAGATGAGCAAAAGCTGATAAAAAACCTTGAAATATTAAAAAGCGTTCAAGACAGAACAGGCTGTAAAATCCTGCTTGCTCAAAAGGCTTTTTCGGCATTTTGCGTGTATCCGCTTATGAGCAAATACCTGTCGGGAACAACCGCAAGCGGGCTTTATGAGGCTAAACTCGGTCACGAATGTTTCGGAAAAGAAACGCACATTTTCGCACCTGCTTTTAAGGAGAATGATTTTGAAGAGATTTTAAAAATCTGCGGTCATATTGTTTTTAACTCATTTTCTCAACTTGAAAAATACAGGGATAAATGGCAAAATGCAGATGTAAGCGTAGGCATACGACTTAACCCCGAATTTTCCACACAAGAGGGGCACGAAATCTATGACCCGTGCGCTTACGGTTCAAGACTTGGGGTTACAAAGGCAAATTTCAGAGAAGATTTGCTTGACGGAATTGAGGGCTTTCACTTTCACACATTGTGCGAGCAAAATTCAGATGATTTGGTGTCTACTTTTAAGGCAGTTGAAGAAAAGTTCGGCAAGTATTTTTATAACGCAAAATGGCTCAACTTTGGCGGCGGACATCATATTACACGAGATGATTACGATACAGAGGCGCTTGTTGACCTTATAAAGTATGTTCAAAATAAATACGATGTTGAAGTTTATCTTGAACCCGGTGAGGCAGCGGCACTGAATGCAGGCTATCTTATTACAGAGGTTATGGACATTGTTCACAACGGACTTGATATTCTGATTCTTGACGCATCTGCCGCCTGTCATATGCCTGATGTTCTTGAAATGCCGTACAGACCGCCGCTCAAAAACAGCGGTAAGCCTAATGAAAAAGCGTTTACTTATCGTTTGTCATCTTGTACCTGCCTTGCAGGCGATGTAATCGGCGATTACAGCTTTGACAGTGAAGTTAAAATTGGCGACAGACTGATTTTTGAGGATATGGCGATTTACTCAATGGTAAAGAACAATACCTTTAACGGTATGCCGCTGCCGTCAATTGTGCTTATGCATAATGAAGATAACTGCGAGGTTATAAAAGAATTTTCGTACAAAGATTTTAAAGAGAGGCTTTCATAAATGAGCTTTGAGTATATAAAAAACAAATTTCCGACTGACGATGGCTTTTGTATGCCTGCTGAATTTTCAAAACATTCCGCCACCGTTATGATTTGGCCCGAAAGACCCGGAAGTTGGTGCTATGAGGCAAAATTTGCCGAAAAGGTTTTTGCGGAAATTATAGGAAAAATTGCGGAGTTTGAAAAGGTATTTGTGCTTGCAAGCGACAAAAAATTTGCTCACGCAAAGGCTTGCCTTGAAGGTGTTAAAAATGCGGAAGTTTTGAATATAAATTCCGATGATGCATGGGCAAGGGATACCGCCCCGACTTTTGTTGTAAACAATAACGGCGAAATTCGTGCCATCGACTGGCAATTCAACGCATGGGGCGGCGAATATGACGGTCTGTATGCAAATTGGGAGAATGACGATAAAATTCCGTATAAACTTTGCAAAACGCTTGGCATTCCGTTGTATGACGCACATCCATTTGTGCTTGAGGGCGGATCAATTCATACTGACGGAGAGGGCACGCTCATTACAACAGAAGAATGTCTGTTAAGCAAAGGCAGAAATCCGCAGCTGACAAAAGCCGAGATTGAAGAAAAGCTAAATAAATACCTCGGTATAAATAAAACAATCTGGCTGCCAAAGGGTATTTATAATGACGAAACCAACGGTCATATAGATAACATATGCGCATTTGTCGCTCCGACAGAGGTTGTACTTGCGTGGTGTGATGATGAAAACGACCCGCAATTTGCAATATCAAAAGCGTGCCTTGATATTCTTGAAAATTCAACCGACAATAAAGGAAGAAAGATTAAGGTTCATAAACTGCCTGTTCCGAAAATTCCCGTGACAGTTACAGAAAATGATATAAAAGGATATATATTCGAGGACGGAGAGGACACAAGAGAAGTCGGAGAAAGGCTTGCGGCATCGTATGTTAATTTTTATTTTTGCAACGGCGCTGTGATTTTGCCTCAATTCGGCGGTGAAAATGCCGAAAGCGACAGAGTTGCCGCAGAAATTCTTGAAAGAGTTTGCAAGGACAGAAAAATTATTCCGATTTATGCAAGAGATATTATTGTCGGCGGAGGCAATATTCACTGCATTACACAACAAATTCCGTTTGCCGATAAGGGAGGTAAAATATGAGAAAAGTTAAGGTATCGGCGGTTCAGATGAAATGTACAACCGATGTTTGGGAGAATATAGCAAATGCCGAAAAATTTGTGCGACAGGCAAAAGAAGACGGCGCAAATATTGTTTTACTCCCCGAACTGTTTGAAAGACAGTATTTTTGTCAGGAAAGACGATATGACTACTACAATTTTGCTAAGCCTACCCTTGAAAACGACGCTGTAAAACATTTTGCAAAACTTGCGAAAGAACTTGAAATTGTTATTCCTGTCAGCTTTTACGAGCGTGACGGAAACCGCCTTTTTAACAGTGCTGCGGTAATTGATGCGGACGGCGAAATTCTGGGTTTATACCGTAAGACTCACATTCCCGACGACCATTATTATCAGGAAAAATTTTACTTTATTCCTGGTGATACAGGGTTCAAAACTTTTAAAACTAAGTTCGGTACAATCGGTGTAGGCATTTGCTGGGATCAATGGTTCCCTGAAACCGCAAGAGCCCTCGCATTAAATGGCGCCGAATTGATTTTCTATCCGACCGCTATCGGTTCAGAACCTATACTTGAGTGCGACAGTATGCCGCATTGGAGAAGATGTATGCAGGGACATTCTGCGGCGAATGTAATTCCCGTAATTGCGGCAAACCGCATAGGTAGGGAAGATGTAACCCCTTGTGACGAAAACGGCAATCAGACTTCCTCACTTGTTTTTTACGGCTCATCTTTCATTACAAACGAAACGGGAGAGATTATTAAATCTGCGTCAAGAGATGAAGAAACCGTACTTACAGCAGAGTTTGACCTTGACGAGATTTTTCAAAACAGACTCGGCTGGGGAATATTCCGTGACAGACGCCCGGATTGCTATAAGGTAATAACCGAAAAGTGATTAGGAGAAAAATATGTGCTTGATATGCGACAGAATATTAAAAAGTAAAATGCTGATTTAATTTCTGATACATAACAAAATCATACAAACATAAAAACAGAGCAGACTGTAATTTTAAGTCTGCTCTGTTTGCTTTGATTTTTATTATTTATCCGCCTGAATTTTTACGAACTGTTCCTGCATATAGCTGTAAACATCGTCGGGTACATTTGTAAATACATAACATTTATCAAGATATTCGTCACTCGGGAAGATAAGTTCGTTATTCTTTATATCCTCGTCAAGATACTCGTCAAATGCTTTCTGATTAGGTGTTGCGTAGTAGAGATATTCAAAGTTAGCTGCCGCAATTTCAGGTGACTGCATAAAGTTAATGAATTTTTCGGCATTCTCTTTGTTTTTACTGCAAGTAGGAATACACATTGCGTCATAGAAAAGGTTAGAGCCGTTTTCGGGCATTGCATAGTCCAAATCTTCGTTATTTTCCATCATCATTACGATATCGCCTGCGTAGTACGGTGCGATTGCCGACTGACTGTTTTCCATTTCTGTGAAAACCTGATCCATTACATATTTCTTAAGCAAAGGCTTTTGTTCGGAAAGCTTTGCCGCCGCCTTGTCAACATCTTCTTTGGTACAATTGGCGGGATTAATACCGCAAAGCTGCATTGCAATTGCCATAGCGTCACGGCTGTTGTTAAACATAAGAATGTCGCCACTTAACGATTTATCCCAAAGTGCTTCCCATGAAGTTGGCTTTGTTGCCACTTTTGTTTTGTCATAAACCATTGAAGTAACGCCCCAGGTGTAGCAAACAGTGTATTTACCCTCAGGGTCGCAGGAAAGATTTTTAAAGCGTTCCATAAGGTTATCTTTGTTAGGAATGTTGCTGTAATCAAGTTCCTGCAGCATATTTTCGCTTATGAGCTTGCTTATCATATAATCTGACGGAATAATAACATCATAACTTACATTGCTGTTTTTAAGCATATTGTAAAGTTCTTCGTTGGTTTCGTAAGTGGTGTAGTTTACCTTAATGTTGTACTCTTTTTCAAATTCGTCAATTACATCAAGCGTACCTTCCTCGCCGTTTGCAATGTAGTCGCCCCAGTTATATACATTAACTTCACCGTCATAGCTTTTGCCGCAGCCTGCCATTGCACTGCAAGACGCTGTACCTATGAGTAAAGAAAGAACAACACAGCCAAATTTTTTCATTTTCAATCTCCCTTATTCAGTTTATTTTTTCACCTTTTCCTCGTGTTTGTCACGAATATTTATAAGTATCATAACGATAAGTACCGCTAAAAACAAAAGTGCGGAAAGCGCATTGATTTTCGGCGATATTCTTCTGTGTGTCATTGAGTAAATCTCAATTGATAAGTTTTGAAACTTTGCGCCTCTTGTAAAATATGTGATTATAAAATCGTCAAGAGAGTAAGTAAAGCTCATTAAAAGTCCCGAAAATATACCGGGCATAAGCTCGTGAATTACCACCTTGTAAAATGCCTGCCATTGATTACAGCCAAGGTCAAGAGCCGCATCATAAATACTTTGGTCCATCTTGTGTATTCTCGGCATAACATTAAGCACTACAAAAGGAACGCAAAAACATATATGAGCAATAAGCACGGTAACAAAACCCATTTCGAAGTTAAATAAAACACCTAAAAATGTAAACAAAAGCATAAGCGATACGCCCATTACAATGTCAGGGCTGATAATCGGAATGTTAGACGCACTTTGTATAAGCAGTCTTTTTTTACCTTTGAAATTGCTTATTCCTATAGCTGCGGCAGTGCCGAGTACGGTTGCGAAAATTGATGCGAGTACGGCAATTATAAGCGAATTGCCGAGAGCGTTTATAATTTTATCATCTCTGAAAAGTTCTTCATACCATTTGAACGAAAAGCCTTTCCATACAGTAGTTTTACCCTCGTTGAACGAAAATATAATGAGTACAAAAATCGGAAGATATAAAAACAACATCACAAGCGTTGTATATATCTTTGAGGCAATATGCTTGTTTTTCATTATGCAATCGCCTCCTCATCTCCAAAGAAATTCATAAGCACAAGGAACACAAGGATGAATACCATCAGTATCAGCGAAATCGCCGAACCCGTACTTTGGTCTGTCCAGAACACCTTGTCTATAATGTCACCGATCATAATATCGTTTGTGCCGCCAAGGTACTGTGCTACAAGGAATGTACTTGCCGACGGAACAAAAACAAGTGTTATACCCGAAATAACACCGGGGATACTAAGCGGAAGCACAACTTTGCTGAACACATGAAATCCATTTGAACCGAGGTCTTGAGCCGCCTCAATAAGACCCTTGTCAATTTTACTCATAACAGTGTAAATCGGAAGAATCATAAACGGAAGATACTCATAAACCATACCGAGCACAACCGCACCCGAATTTCCGAGGTATGTACCGTGTATTCCGAAGAATGATAAAATTGTATCGAGCGGACCGTTTGACTGTAAAATCGTAACCCATGCGTATATTCTAAGCAAAAAGTTCATCCACATAGGAATCATCAAAAGCATATTTACAAAATTCTGCGTTGACGGTTTCATTTTTGTAAGCATATAAGCAAGTGGATAAGCAATAAGCAAACAGATTGCGGTTGATATTAATGCAATCCAAAGCGACCTTAAAAATACTTCTTTATAAAAGAAAGCCTTTTCAAAAGCCTCCAACGAAAATCCGCCGTTCTTGCCTGTAAAAGCTGTAATACCGACCATTATCATCGGTATCATTGTAAATACCGCCATCCAAATTATATAGGGAATAGAGGGCTTGCGTGATTTCATCTTTAGCCCTCCTTATCGGATAAAACTTCAAATTTCGCTTTATCAAAATCAAACGAGAGCGGTACATAAGTGGCAACCTGTTCGTCAGTGTCGCTTAGCATAAGCCATTTTCGTGTGTCCGACTCAAGGATAATCTCATTATGTTCACCCTTATAAATAACAGATTCAATATATAAATCCGTAAGGTCACCGTTGCCGTCACCCGCAAGTGAAAGTGCATCCGGCGGAAGAATGATTTTTAACTTTGTGCCTTCCTTAAAATAATGATTTGGCACTTCAATGGTTTCGTCTTCAAACTCAAAGCTGAATGTATTTTCGTCTTCGTTTGCGGAAGAAACCGTTACTTCGATTTCATTGTTATAGAACGGCAGGAGTTTATTCATAATCTGAATATTAAACGGAATTACCTGCATACCGATCTGACTGCCGATTTCTGCGGAAGAAGTGGAATGTATAAGGATTTCGCACTTGCCGCACATTACGCTCATTTCGTAGTGAACGCCCTTAAATGTCGATTTTACTACAGTGCCTGCAAGCTGACCTTTTTCGGGAGTTGTAATTTCAATATCCTCGGGACGGATTACAACATCGACAGGTGTGTTTTCGCCAAAGCCCTTGTCAACACATTCAAGTTGTTTGCCGAGAATTTCTACACGGCAGTCGCCGAGCATGGTGCCGTTAAGAATATTTGCCTCGCCGATAAAATCCGCAACAAACGCATTTACGGGTTCGTTGTAAATATCTTCAGGTGAGCCAACCTGCTCAACAACACCGTTGTTCATTACAATAACGGTATCGCTCATTGTAAGAGCCTCTTCCTGATCGTGTGTTACATATATAAAAGTTTTTTGAGAGTTTTGCTGAATTTCTTTTAATTCAATCTGCATACTCTTTCTTAGCTTAAGGTCAAGCGCACCGAGCGGTTCGTCAAGCAAAATAACTTCCGGGTCACATACCAAAGCCCTTGCAATGGCAACACGCTGCTGCTGACCGCCCGAAAGTTTTGTGATAGCTCGCTTTTCATAGCCTTTAAGGTCAACAACCGCAAGCATTTTTGAAACACGCTCTTTAATTTCGTTTTTCGGTAGTTTTTTCAGTTTTAAACCGAAAGCGACATTGTCAAACACATTAAGATGTGGGAAAAGCGAATATTTTTGAAAGACTGTATTAACATTTCTTTTGTTTGGCGGTGTGCCATTGATTCTTTTGCCGTCAAAGAGAACATCTCCGCTTTCAGGCTCAACAAATCCGCCGATAATTCTTAGGGTAGTGGTTTTTCCGCAGCCGCTCGGCCCGAGAATAGTAATAAATTCCTTGTCTTTAAAGTCAAGATTTATATGGTTTAATATTACCTCTCCGTCAAATCGGACGAATATATCCCTTAAAGATATAATGGTATTTTTTTCTGACTGCTCCATTCACGCACCCCTGTTCATAAAAAAATCTAATATGCTGTATTTATTGCATAACTAAAGGACGGAGAGTGACAATTGGCAAAAGCTTTGACCAAGCGAACACTGTCCGCCCCTACAATTTACTGTAGCAATATTGTAAAGACAAAAGCATACCAGTAAATTATAGTCTTTTTTGCAGTAAAAGTCAATTATTATATTTTTGCAAATACCGCTTTTATTGTGTGTGTTAAAATGATGTGAACCAATAAAAAAAGAGAAGTAAAAAATACGGATATAGTTTGTCAAGTGTAAGAAGAAGGCAATTCGCAGATATTCGGAACTGACGGTACCGGGAGAAAAAGTACAGATGGTCACATCTATTTACAACGCAGAAGATATGTAAAATGCAATTGAGAAAACGCTTTGCTTTTTATATGTCATATGATATAATAATGTGTAAGTAAAGTGGGTAGAAGACCTGCAATCTGTAATCAAATTACAGGTTTTCTACCCTTGTATAAAAATATAGTTAATTATACAAAATCAATGTTTTGTATAATTGAGGGAAGATTAACTATACTCGCAAGGCATATTTTGTATAATTCGGGACAGACTGCACAAAGAAACTTTAACGCTGCGTTAATAGATTTCAGCATAATAACTACTTCAAACCGTTTTGGTCGTGATTAGAAAGAATTTTTGATAAATCGTCTAAAATTTTATTAGTCACATCAAGACGGTTTTTTGCTAATATAAATTCAAGTAAATCTATAGTATCGTATTCATATATACGAAAGAAATCTTTGTACTGCAAGTAATCATTTTCTGCACGCTGTTGCTCATAAAATATGTATTCCCACATCGCAATGATTTTGTATTCTTGCTCTGTCATTTTTAAACCTCGCAAAATTCATCATTAATATATGCAATGTATGACAAGTCAGGATAAATTTCATCATTTAATTCAACTATTTGTTTTAATGCATCTTGTTCGTCAAGTAAACGCTTATATTTACGATTTAATTTAACTTTACTGAATTTTTCATCAAGTGTTGTAACAAGTCTGTCGATACCGTGACACTTAAGATATGTAAAAACTGCACCTGCGAATTGATTTTCAACTACTTTATCAAGTTTTGCTAAGTTATAATCAAGCCCCGGCTTTACGAATAAGGACTTTTTTTGAGTTGTAACTGAATATGCAAAAGCTACCCAATGCTTTGCTAAATTCCATCTAGATTTATTTGAATCAGATAGATCCGGTTCTACAAATCTTAAATAGTGATTGAGAACGAGAAAATATAAATTGTCAACTGTTTCATTTTCTTCTCTTAGAAGTCTGATGAACTCATATGCTCTATCTCTTCTAAGCTGAATTTCACAACGAACCCAATGCGGTATATCATCCGACTTGTTACGCTCTGCAGCTTTATCGTAAATTCTAAACATTATGTCAGAGCGACAACTACCAATAGTTACACATATACCTTTGTCAGAAATTTGAACACTATGAGAACGCAACGGGCTAACAAAATTATATTGCTTTAAATCTCGACAATCAGGAACAGTATCATCAGCAATAGCATAAACATCAAGTAAGCCCTGAAAATCATCATAAGCAACATCAAGACGTGTTACATTAACTATATCTGAATTATTAATGATAAAATCGAAAATAAAGTTATAATCTGCGTGAGTTGATAAACTCTCAAAAGCTCTACAGCCTTGACCTGACATCTCAACCCACATATAATCAACAAGACTTGAATCATAGTGAATTGTGATGCTATTACTGTAAAGACGCCTTTTAAATCCGTGAATACCCATTATCCCCGGTAACTCTTCAAATTCTACATTTTCAAGACCAAGTAAAGAAATTAAATCTTTCTCTGAAATCTCTTGAAGAAGAACACCATTAACATCTACCCTATGCGTTTTAACTGTAAAACTAAGCCAGTCGAATATAATTTTATTTTCCATTTTAACACCCCAAAAAACAATATTTTAGATTAATTGTAGATAGTGCGTAGCTGTTAGCCTGCTACGCTATTCGGAATTGCTTAAATTCCGACAAAATTTCATCACCGCAATTATTATTACATCAATTCAGACTTAAAAGCCTGAATCAATGCAATAATAATCACTAATGCAAGTTGCTATATTAATGTTTGTAATAATCACAACTACCGTCAATAATGTATATCATTTCCGCAAGCGAAAATGATTAATTGTCTTGACCCGAGCTGTTGCAAGCAACAGCCCCACCGGAAACTCGCAGGTAAACATTTGTAGTGCGAGTCCCCAATTGGGCCGCAAGCGGCACTACGAGAGCTAATTGACAAAGAAACAACGCAGGATAGCGCATAATAAGTATCAGCAAGAAAATAATTGCGTTCATAAAGCGAAATGTTAACAAGCGAGACGGAAACAGTCTGCAAAAGTCAAACCTTTAATGCCCGAATAATAAAACGGTTCATAGCAAAACTACGGTTAAAAAGGCTAGACAAAGGGCGTTGCCCTTTACCCACAAGGGGCAAGTGTGCCCCTTGACCCCAAATTCGGGACGGAAAATTTTTTCTAATTTTAAAATTTTATGCCCGACTGCAACATCAAAGTATACGTTCAGTCATTGCGATTTCTTGTCTGCTCATATATTCTTTACTCTTTGCAGTGCGTAACATTTTATAGCTATCATAGCAGTTACGAAGCTTCTCGGTCTGGATGAAAGACATTGAGCGTTTAGCGTGAATTTTCATACGCTTGTCGCCGTGCACTTGATTGCATTTTTCGTCATAGTCGAGCGGGTCATACATTCTTGCGAAAGTGTAGCGACCGAACCAAGTACCACAATCATAACAACCGAATGAGAGAGAACGGAAATTCTTATCAACAAAGTGCCAGCGTTGCGCAGTGTAGAGAATTTGTATTCCATTTCCTTTTCTGACTTGCGTTAGCTGCGTTAAAAGTGCAATCGGAAAAGACTTAAAATCCCTTGAATTAAATTCGTTTTGAACCTCATCCCAGGCAACTACAACCGGCTTGTCATAATCTTCAAGCAGCTGCTTCCAGGTTGTAAATTCAAAGTCCTGGTCTTTATAATGGTAATTAGTCATTATATAGATTTTATTGCCGTATTTCCGCCGCATATCGTTAAGGTATTTACTCATACACATTGTTTTACCTTTGCCGGGAAGTCCGAAAAAGCCATATATTCCGTACAAATGCACTTTGCCTTTGTTTTTCGCTATGTCCGCATTAGCCAAAAACACGATTACCGGCAACAGCAAAATGAAATTGATTATTATACTTATCATTTTAAATCCCACCTATGTTAAGGGTAATAACTCCCAAATGAATTTTACTATACCAATAGTCATCTTAAAAGACCACCAAAATGCAATACAACCGGTAAAAATGAGCAGAATATCAGCACCAACAACCCACGAACCATAACAACATATAGTAGCAAGTGTGTTAACTAAATCAAACGGAATAGAAAGGAAATCACATAAACTTAAAAGTCCGGAAAAAAGAGTTACAGCAAAATCAACAAGAGATTCAATTATCATTTTTATTCCCACCACCAATACGAGTTACTATATTAGCACCAAGAGAAAGACCACCAGCGCCAATAAAATGCAAAAACTGATTAATATTATATAAAAATATCAAAAGAATAATAAAACCTCTTATATATGGACGAAATGTAGTAACACCACTAATTAAATAGCTAACATCAAGAAAATCAGCAGTAAAACTGTAACCGAGAATTTCAACAGTACCAGAATGATTAGTAATTTCAGTACCAACACCCATAATACCTGATAAATCAACAGATTCAACACCAAATTTAGATTTAGCAGCATCTTTCAACTTATCAATAGAAGATTGAATTTTATCAGTATCAGGAACAAAAATACTTTTAATACCCTCGAAAATCTTTTCAGGAATAGTAATTACAAAATCATAAGTATTCTTAAAAACGCTTGTAAGCGTTGAGAAAGAATTTTCAAAGAACCCCCAAACCTGTCCGGGAATTTGTTTTACAAACTCCCAAACTTGCCCGGGAATTTGTTTTACAAACTCCCAAACTTGCCCGGGAATTTCCTTAACGAAATCCCAAACCATAGCAGGGATATTTTTTACATTATCCCAAATGCTTATAGGAATTTGTACAACACCTTCGGCAATAGACTTAAGCCAATCAACAATGCCAGACAAGCTACTCCACAAACCATCAAAGTACCCAAATCCCCCACTACTTTCTCCCCCGCTCCCGGTACTAGGCTGAGTAGTTGTTGCAGGAGCGTGGGTTGCTGAAAAAAAACATCATCTTTACCCTCATACTTGACATCATAGTTACTGCTTAAAAAAGTTAATTCAGACAAATCACCTAAATAAGTAGAAGCTGAATTATTATGAGTATTACAAATGTAAGAGCCATTAGAAACAAAACAAGAATAAGTTATTCCTGAACCAGCAAAAGCAAATCCGTTTGTAACATAAACAGCATTTTGACGTTGTGAAATAATCAATTTATAAGAAATCTTGTCTGTATTACGAATTAAAACATAATAAGGATACTTAGATGTATCATACTTAATACCCCACTTCGATACAACTTGATCATAAGTTAAATTGTCATCAGCGGCAAAAGCAGGAACTATAGAAGCAACAAGAACGCTAATAACAGCAAGAACAACAACAGCAATTTTTTTAATTTTATTTTTCACATTTTCACACCACCTAAAATTTTAGCATTAAAAGAGCCGTGCCGTCCTGAAGGAGCCGGCACGGCTTACTTTTTAAAGAGCTGTAAAAAACTTTTTTAGCTTAGATCAGATTAGAGGAACTTATAAATGATACGAGGAATAAGACCGATACCAATCATAACCGCCATAATTCCTATACCGATAGGAACAAGAGTTGTAAGTCCGGAACTGATTGCATCAGAAATAGGCTTTACAAGCTCAGAAGTAATTGCAAATTCCATATTTTCTCCTTTCTGTAAAATTAAAGAAATGTTTTTATAACTTTATACAAGAGCAATAAAACAAGAATAGCAACGCTACAACCGAGTACAAACAGATGAATAGTATTGTTAAGTTGCAACTGCTCAAGTATCTGATCAGCAGTTGACATTTGATAAAACCTCGTGATTGACTAAGTCACATTTCGGATATTTTCCGAAACTACAGTCAAAAGTACAATGTAACATATCACCTTTTTTCAGTCCAACAATATCGTAAGGCTGACGAGCAACAGCGTTATTACTTGCGCCGCTACTATCTTCAAGATGAAAAACATAGTAAGCATTGTTATTCTTTGAAACTTTACTCTCAATTCCACGAAGTTCAAAATCACCGTTTAAAATCATTCAATATCACTTCCTTTACTTTCTTCAACATCAATTTTTTTACAGTACTTCTCTTCCCTTATCTGCTCAATTTTTGCAGTCATCGAATCACGCAATTTAATAATAAAAGACCATACACCGTACAACGCAAACGCTAAAAGCAGAATTGAAAATAAATAATTCAAAGTGTTCACCTCTATTCAATTTTTATAGCTAAGGGGCACTCGGAAAGTGTTTCTAGTAATTCGACAGTGGACCCCTGACACGTAATTTAATCTGACTTCATGAAATTAATTTTATCTCGTGATTTTCACACGCATGTTCAGACACGTTCTAAGTCACTTTTTTATGTGTCCTAAACCGAGTACATTTACAATAGATTTTCAATCATTTAAATATAAGATAGCAAAAACAAACATAACAAAATAATATAAAATCAATGCAATAGTTAAATTATCATAAGAAATTTTTACATCACCTATTATTCAGTGTAGTTAATATATGAACTATCTAATATTATTATAGTTCACATATCAACTAAATGCAATAGTTAATATGTGAACTATGGTAAAATCTACTAAAGTAACAAAAAAGAGGTTTTAAAATATGAATTATGCACAAAACATTAAAAGTCTTAGAGAAGATAACGATTTATACCAAAAAGATATAGCGAAAATATTAGGAACTACACAAAGTTATTACGCACAATACGAAAATGGCAAAAGACCATTGCCGATAGAACACCTAATAACATTATGTAAATTCTATAATGTTTCAGCTGATTACATACTCGGACTTACAAAAAATCCAAAACCAAACTGGTCAATAAAAAACAACATAAATATAAATTATGGAAATGTACAAATGAAATAAGGTGAAATAATGAACAACACATATAACCCATTACCACAATATAAACAAATGCAATACATAAATACAAATGGCTTCTATCCGTACAAGGAACGAAAATTATTAACTAATAACGAATACAGATTTTACTATAATTTAGTTCAGTTAGCAGATAAGTATAATTTATCTGTTCAAGTAAAAATGCGATTAGCTGATATAATTGAAGTAGATAAATGCAAAATAACAAATCAAGAGTATATGAGTTACTTCGGTAAAATTAAATCAAAGCATATAGATTTTGTATTAACACATAAATACACTATGCAAATGATAGCAGCTATAGAGCTTGACGATAAGAGCCACCAAAAACAAAACCGTATAGAAAGAGATGCTTTTGTAAATAACGCACTTACAGCCGCAGGGATTGACTTTATAAGAAGTTATAATTTTAATATTAATTCATTAGAGCCGATTTTAATATACATTCTAAGAAAAAAGAATATTATAAAATAATAAATTTGACAAAACAAGCACGAAGATATAAAATACAAAAAGCAATAAACTAACTTGCAATCAATGTTTTGTATAATTGAGGGGAAAGGTGAAGCATTTAAATGAGTATTTCTTTCATAGATGAAGCGCCGCAGATAATCAAGGATTACTTGTTTTATATGCAGACGGTCAAAGGAAAATCACAGAAAACCGTTGATGAGTACTACATAGATTTGCGTACATTTTTCAGATTTATAAAATTACAGCGTGGACTTGTTCCGAATGATTCTGAATTTGAGAACATTTCGATTTCTGATGTTGACCTTGAACTTGTGAAAACCGTCACATTGAACGACGCATATGAATTTATGAATTATATTCAGCGTGAGCGCAAAAATCAAAATGTTACCCGTGCCCGTAAATGTTCGAGCCTTAAGGGTTATTTTAACTATCTCGCAACAAAAAAATGCGTGCTCGACAGCAATCCTGTTGAACAGCTTGAAGTTCCCAAAAAGAAAAAATCTTTGCCAAAGTATCTTACGCTTGAGCAAAGTCTTGAATTGCTGAATGCAGTCGACGGTGATTATAAGGAACGTGATTACTGTATTCTCACGCTGTTTTTAAATTGCGGCTTGCGTGTGTCTGAAATGGCGTCTTTGAATTACACGGACATTCATCAGGATGACACTATGCGTGTTGTCGGCAAGGGCAACAAAGAACGAATTATTTACCTTAATTCCGCCTGCGTTTCCGCAATCGAAAATTATATGCGGGTGCGGCCCGTTGACGGCGTTAAGGACAAATATGCGCTGTTTATCAGCCGAAATCACCGCAGAATGAGCGTAAAAACCATACAGGCTATGGTGTATAAATATCTTGAAAAAATCGGTCTGAATGCACAGGGCTACTCCTGTCATAAGCTAAGGCACACTGCGGCAACACTGATGTATCAGTACGGCGGAGTTGACATACGAGTGCTAAAAGATGTGCTCGGTCACGAAAACCTCGGCACAACCGAGATTTACACCCACTTAAGTTCCGAGCAGATGAAAAATGCCGCCGAGAAAAATCCTTTGTCTAAGGTAAAGCAAAAATCCAATAAAAAATCCGATGAAAAATAATAAAAATTTATTACGAGTTATAATGTTGACCTAAATTTTAAAATTATTTAATCTAAACCATAATTTACCCCAACTTTTGATAAAGACGCTAATAAAAAAACAGCCCCGACTTTGATTTTTCCAAAGCCGGGGCTTGTCATATCTTTACTGCGCCGCCTACATCTGTAAGCGGTTTATTTTCTGCTAAATTAATTATTTTTACATTATGAATTATACAAAATCTTTCGATTTTTCGGAAGTTCGGGTGAGCTTTTATATCACCGAAAAACGCTACAGTACCGTCATCAATCATTGTGCACGCACCGCCGATAAATCCGTAATCGTATCCGTCAAGTCTTATGCTTCCGCTGTCGATTTTCAGAACATCAATTCCGTTTTTGGTAAGCGCATTATAGATTGTGCTGTCGGCGGTTATGGCACTGTTTTTACCGATAACCGCAGTTGAACAGCGTGTGTAACCTTGTTTTACATCGACTATCTCAATGCCGTTTTCCTTGCAGTAATTTTTGACTGAAACATCTATAGCCTCTTCCCTGCCGTATAATTTTCCGCTGATATACAGGCAATTAAGTGCCACGCAATGCGGATATTTGCCGTCAATAGTGTTCTTGCAAAGAATTATATTATAATCTTTGTTTTCACGAAGTCTTTTTAAATTATTACATTCTTTAAGCAGAAAAATATCGTTGTCGATTTTTAGCATTTGCATATCAATGTGCCGCTGCTCGGGTATATTAAATTGTAAAATTTTATCCGACGGTATAATATCGTACCCAAAATTTTCAATTGCTTTGCAAAGTTTCGGGTACTCGTCGGACATTACAAAGGCGCTCATATGCTGACTGCCTCAAAGGCCTGTCTTATATTTTTAACTCCGATAAGCTCTGCACCGTCACATTTTACGGCTTTCAGATTGTGATACGGAAGAATGATTTTTGTAAATCCAAGCCTTACAGCCTCGTTTACTCTTAATTGAGCTTGAGAAACCGCCCTGATTTCGCCGGCAAGACCGATTTCGCCGAACACTACAACATTCTCGTCAATCGGAACATCTTTCAGACTGCTGATAAGCGCCATTGCGACCGCAAGGTCAATGGCAGGTTCGTCAATTCTAAGACCGCCGACAATGTTTATATAAGCGTCATTGTTTGAAAAATAATATCCCGCTCTTTTTTCAAGCACGGCAAGCAAAAGCGAAAGTCGGTTGTAGTCAAAGCCCGTTGCCATTCTTCGAGCGTTGCCGTAGCCGCTTTGCGTTGCAAGTCCCTGAACTTCCGCAAGAATAGGACGAGAACCCTCAATTGTACAGGTTACGCAAGTACCCGATACGCCTTTCGGTCTGCCCGACAGCAACATTACAGACGGATTGGGCACTTCCACAAGTCCCGTGTCGGTCATTTCAAACACGCCGATTTCGTTTGTAGAACCGTATCTGTTTTTGACTGCTCTTAAAATTCTGCATGACATCTGCTTGTCACCTTCAAAGTGCAGTACGGTATCAACGATGTGCTCAAGCACTTTCGGACCCGCAATGGAACCCTCTTTGTTTACATGACCTACCACAAACATTGGAATATCAAGCGACTTTGCCGTGCGCATAAGGCAGTTTGTCGATTCTCTGACCTGCGTTACACTGCCCGGTGAGGAGCTTAATTCTGTAAGATTCATTGTCTGAATTGAGTCGATCATTACTATATCGGGCTTTTCAGCACGGATTTGTTCGCACACTACTTCTACATCGGTTTCGGTCATTACAAAAAGATTCGGAGAATTTACACCGAGTCGGTTTGCCCTTAACTTAAGCTGTCTTTGCGATTCTTCGCCAGACACATAAAGCACTTTCATTGAGTTGCCGAGATATTGACAGATTTGCAGTAACACGGTTGATTTGCCGATACCCGGATCACCTCCGAGCAAAATAAGACTGCCCTTTACAATGCCGCCGCCAAGCACACGGTTAAGTTCGCCGCAGCCCGTATCGTAGCGGTGCTCGTTTTCTGTGGTGATTTCCGTAATTGAATAAGGAGAAGAAACCGCAGAAGCTACCTTTCTTTTTACGGCAGGCGCAGCTTTCACGCTTTCTTTGATTTCTTCTTCCATTGTGTTCCATTCGCCGCAGGTCGGACATTTTCCGTACCATTTCGGTGATTCGTAGCCGCACTGCGAGCATATATATACACTTTTAATTTTTGCCATATTAAACTTCCTTTAATAAACATTCATCAGTCCGACAGCTATCGCATAAGCCATTTTTTGTTGATAGGTATCGTCCTGCAATTTTGCACATTCGCTTTCGTTAGAGATAAATCCGCATTCACAAATTACGGCGGGCACAGTCGCATTTTTTAAAAGATAAATGCTTTTATCCGCTTTCTTACATTCCCTTTCATTGTCAGGCTGGAGCATAGTTTTTACAGATTGTCTGATACTCTCCGCAAGATCGGCGCTCTGCGGATTGTTAGGTGAATAAAAAACTTGCGTTCCGCTGTATTTGCTCTCGGTAAACTTATTCTGATGAATACTGATTACCACATTTTCGGGATTTGAATTAAATACAGAAAGACGGTTTTTCATATCGGAAACTTTGCGCTGTCGCACATTTTCGCCTTGCGTATATACGGATTTGTCCTCTGTTCTGATTTGCTCTGTTTTATAGCCGAACAGTGTAAGCATATCCGCAAGTTTTACGGATATTTGCAGATTAAGGTCTTTTTCCACCACATTGTTATCATTTACAGCGCCGCCGTCCTCACCGCCGTGACCTGCGTCGATTATTACAGTATGCGTGTTTTCGCTGACATTACTTTCACTCGTCAGTACATTAAGGCGAAAATAAGCTGTTGTAATCAGGAAAACAAAAGCGATTATAAGAATAAAACATATTGTAAAATACAAGATTTTCTTAAATTTCATAAAGCCGAACACCCCGTTTTATTTTTATGTGCGGAGTGCATTGCTTATAACAATTATAACATAGGCAATGTAAATTTTAAAGGCAAAACTAAAATTGTAACTATATAGTTTTGTCTGAATACTCTGTTAGTAATCAAAATGTAAGTACGGCGCACACCTATATGTGATGTACAGAAAATTCAGGTGAAGTAAATGGAAAAAACAACTCTTGACAAAATTCCGCTGAATTGCGAGGTTTATATAGACAGTGTCGAGTGCGGCAACGGCATAAAAAACAGAATTTTTGATATGGGCATAACAGAGGGCGAGAAAATTGTGCCGATAATGAAAAGTCCGTTTGGCGACCCGACAGCGTATTTGTCAAAAGGAACGGTAATTGCGCTTAGAGAAAGCGATTGCAGTAAAATTACGGTACGCCTATATCGGGATTACGCATAAATAATTAAAAAGTTGGGAGGTTTTTATTTGCTGACAAGAAACAGCCGTAAAACAGAGGCAAACGGAAAAATTTGCGACAATGCAGACTACAATGTGGTACTTGCCGGCAATCCTAATGTCGGAAAAAGCACGATTTTCAATGCTCTTACAGGTATGAAACAGCACACGGGCAATTGGACGGGCAAAACCGTTGAGTATGCAAAAGGGTGCACAAAAATCAAAGACAAAAGTTTTTCCGTCGTCGATTTACCCGGCACATATTCTATGATTTCTTTTTCACCCGAAGAAGAAGTTTCACGGCAGTTTCTTGTCAGAGATGACATTGACTGCACGGTTATTGTAATTGATTCAAGCGTGCTTGAACGGAATCTTTCGTTTACCCTACAGGTTCTTTCGGTAACGAAAAAAGCGGTGCTGTGCCTCAATCTTAGCGACGAATGTTGTAAAAACGGTTTTGTTATTGATGAAGATGAGCTGTCGCTTAATCTCGGCATACCTGTTATAAGCACCAATGCTACAAAGAAAAGCGATATTGAAAAAATCCGAGAGAAAATTTACGATGTCTGCACCGAAAAAACAAAATGCTTTCGTGTTACAAGGCTGTATGACGGAATAGATATTTTTAATAAGGAAAAGCACAAAGAAAACACTGAATTTCTTGCCGCTCGGTCAAAGGAAATATGCAGTCGCTGTATAAAAAAATGCGGTGAAAACATAAGCGAAAAAACCAAAAAGCTCGATAAAATACTTACTTCTAAAATTACGGGAATACCTATTATGATACTTTTGCTCGGTTTGCTTTTCTGGATAACTGCGGTCGGCGCAAATTATCCGAGCCGTCTTTTGAGCGAACTGTTTGAATATATAAAAGTCGGTTTGGTATATGTATTCGATTTTTTTAATGCACCGGATTTTATAAAAGGCTTTTTTATAAACGGAATATACACGACACTCAGCTGGGTGGTTGCGGTAATGCTGCCGCCAATGGCGATATTTTTTCCGCTGTTTGCGCTGATAGAGGACTTTGGCTATTTACCGAGGATAGCGTTTAATCTTGACAAATTCTTTTCAAAATGCGGTGCGCACGGCAAGCAAGGTCTGACTATGGCAATGGGAATCGGCTGTAATGCCTGCGGAGTTACGGGCTGTCGCATAATAGAATCACCTAAAGAAAGACTGATTGCGACAGTTACAAATAATTTTATGCCCTGCAACGGAAGATTTCCGATGCTTATTGCGCTGATTACAATATTCTTTTCGGGCAGTGCCTGCGTATTTGCAAGTTCAATAAGCATAGCGTTAATCCTTGTTTTACTGATACTTTTTGCGGTTATGATGACAATGTTTGTGTCTAAAATATTGTCTGTAACGCTGTTAAGCGGCGAGCGTTCGGCTTTTGCGCTTGAACTTCCGCCGTACCGCAAGCCGAGAATTCTAAAAACTATAGTCAGCTCGTTTTTAGACCGTACCTTGTTTGTACTTGGCAGAGCGGTTATAGTAGCAATTCCGGCAGGAGCGCTGATATGGCTACTTGCAAATATCTATATTGCAGACAGCTCACTGCTTTCGTATTGTACGGATTTTTTTGACCCGTTCGGCAGAGCCATAGGTCTTGACGGTGTGATTATAATGGCTTTTGTACTCGGCTTTCCTGCAAATGAAACTGTAATACCGATAATAATTATGTCGTACCTTTCCACGGGTACGCTGACTGATTTTGCAAGTTATGAGGAACTTTTTGCATTGCTTACGCAAAACGGCTGGACGCTTACAACGGCAATCTGTACAATAGTAATGTGCATCTTCCACTTCCCTTGCTCCACAACCTGCCTTACAATCAAAAAAGAAACTGGTAGTATGGGCTGGACGATGTTTTCGATAGTTATGCCGACAATGATTGGCATAGCGCTTTGCTATCTGATTTCTCATATTATGTAAATCAACTTAATTTAATAAATCCAAACAGAAAGCCTGCCCTTACATTATGCAAGGGCAGGCTTTGAGGTTATCAAATGAAAACAATATTATAATTAGAATTCATAGATTAAGTATAAAGAAAAGGAGATTATAATGAAAAAATTTATTGTTTAATTAATCGGAAATTAATCAGAAATCAATGTCGAGGTCATAGTAGCAAGCCTTGAGAAGTTTCTCCATTTCTTCCTGACTTGGCTGACGAGGGTTAGAGCCTGTGCAAGCGTCTGCTATAGCATTCTTAGCTGTTTCGGGGAGCTTATCCATAAACTCTTTTTCGTCGATAATGCTTACATCAGCCTTAACGCCGCCCGGACCGTAGTTCTTAATAGCCTGCGGAATGTTGAGCTGATCGTTCATTGAGCGAAGTTCTGCGATAAGTGCGTCAACGAGTTCTTCTGTTGTTTCGCCCTTAAGGTCGATGAATTTAGCAATCTGTGCATAACGCTCGGCTGCTGTAGCGTCTTTTGAATTATATTTAATTACCTTTGGAAGGTACATAGCATTTGCACAGCCGTGAATAATGTGACCGCCCGAGAATGCAGCACCTGTCTTATGAGCCATTGAGTGAACAATACCGAGAAGAGCGTTTGAGAATGCCATACCTGCAAGGCACTGTGCATTGTGCATAGCATCACGAGCGTCCATATCGCCGTCATATGACTTTTTAAGGTCGTTGTGAATCATCTTAATTGCGTGAAGTGCAAGAGCATCTGTATAATCACAGTTAAGAGTAGATACATATGCCTCAATTGCGTGTGTCATAGCATCCATACCTGTATGTGCTGTAAGCTTTTTAGGCATAGTTTCAGCAAGTGACGGGTCAACAATAGCTACATCAGGAGTAATGTTGAAGTCGGCAAGCGGATACTTGATACCCTTGTCGTAGTCGGTAATTACAGAGAAAGCCGTAACCTCTGTAGCTGTACCGGAAGTTGACGGAATAGCACAGAATTTTGCTTTCTGTCTTAATTTAGGGAAGCTGAACGGTGTGATAAGATCCTCAAATGTGATTTCAGGATACTCATAGAATGCCCACATAGCCTTTGCCGCATCAATCGGTGAGCCGCCGCCCATTGCTACAATCCAGTCAGGCTCAAACTCTCTCATAACGGCTGCGCCCTTCATAACTGTGTCAACAGATGGGTCAGGCTCAACACCCTCAAAGAGTTTAACTTCCATTCCTGCTTCTTTTAAATAATCAACAGCCTTGTCAAGGAAACCGTTACGCTTCATTGAGCCGCCGCCTACTACTACAATTGCTTTTTTGCCTTCGAGTGTTTTTAAACTTGAAAGAGCATCTTTTCCGTGATAAAGATCTCTTGGTAATGTGAATCTGTACATTATTATGACCCCCTAATAGGAAATATTAGTCACTTTTTCATTGACTAACGATATTATAACACCTTTTATTTCCAAAGTAAAGGGTTTTTAAGTAAAATTTATGTGAAAATATAGAAAAGTTTTTATTACATCACAAATATTATTATATATAATCACAGAACAGTCACATTATAACCCGTAAATGTTATCAACATCGTTTGCATACTCTTTTACGAGCTCAAGAAAATGCTTTGCAACGGGATTGGTAGCGGATTTACTCCACGCCATAACATAAGAAATGCTTGTGTCAGCATCGCTTAGCGGTATGCTTGAACAGCTTTTGTCCGATGAAAAATTAAGCAGTGAACTCGGAACAATAGAAATTCCCATACCAGCCGCCACTGCCATATACATACTTTTTACATCGTCAAATGTATTTGTGATTTTGGGTGAAATATGAAAAGTGCGGTATAAATCCATAACCTCCATATACAGTATGGGAGAAACATTTTCAGAAAGAAGTACAAGTTTTTCGTTTGCAAGGTCAGCCATAGAAATATTTTTCTGCTTTGCCGCAGTATTTGTTTTGTCCGCAATTACATAAAGCTGTTCGCTGTGGGTTACTATAGACTCGACAGATGAGCTTTCGGGCAGCATATCCCTCGGCATAAAGCAAAAGTCATAATCGCCGCCGAGTACATTGCCGTTTTCCGAACCGTCAAGTTCTTTTACATCAACCGTAATATCGGGATAACGATTGCGAAATTCTTTTATGCATTTTGTCGGAAACGAAAAAGAGGTTTGGTCGCACGCAACCGTAATTCTTCCCTTTCCTCCGTCATGCATCTGCTTTATTATAGATGTGGCTTTGTTCAAGGTTTCTACAATTTCTATTGCGTACGGCAACAAAGTCTTGCCCTCGTTTGTAAGGAGAACATCACGGTGTGAGCGTATAAAAAGCTGTACCCCAAATTCTTTTTCAAGGTCTATTATATATCGGCTTACTGTTGACTGCGAAACATAATTACGCCTTGCAGCCTCAGAAAAATTAAGTGTGCGTGCCACAGAGATAAAGCACTTTAACTGATTTATGTCCATAAATAAAGTTTCCTTTCGCTAATTGTATCTTGTTATGCAGGAAGTGAATAAATAAGTCAAAATCGATAAATAATTACATTAAAACTTTAGTTGACCAATTCTTTCCTTTCTGCTATAATTTGAGTATAGCATAATAGTATGCAAAAATCAAATAATAATCAAATACTATAAATAATTATGCGGCAAGGAGCAGTTATGAAAAAAATAGTTATTACAGGTATGGGCGCAGTTACACCTATCGGCATAGGTGTAGATAATTACTGGGAAAATATCACAGCAGGCGTGTCCGGTATAGACACAATCAAAAGTTTTGACGCATCTGAACTTGCGGTTCAGATTGCGGGCGAAGTAAAGAATTTTAACCCGTCGGATTATATGCCGAAAGACTTAATCAGAAAAACAGATCCGTTTATGCAGTATGCATATATTGCTGCAGAGGAGGCTTTAAAGCAGAGCAACCTTGAAATTGAACCTGAACGCACAGGTATTGTAATGGGTACAGCTATGAACGGCATTGCTACAATTGCGTTCACTCAAGACGCACTTTCGGGTGCTGCACATAAAAAGGTAGGACCGAGATTTATTCCTAAAATTCTCGGCAACATTGCCGCTGCAAATATAGCAATCGACCACAATATTCAAGGTCCGAGCCTTACCGTAAGCACAGCTTGTTCATCGGGCGGCGATGCAATCAACACAGCTTGTATGTGTATGCAGACAGGCAAAGCCGATGTAATGCTCGCTGTCGGTGCTGAGTCGGTTCTCTGCCCGCTCGTAATTTATTCGCTTGCAAACGCAAAGGCACTTTCACGCAGAAACGACTCCCCCGCTACCGCAAGCAGACCTTTTGATGTTACCCGTGACGGTTTTGTAATCGGAGAGGGCGGCGGTGCGCTTGTTCTCGAAACCGAGGAGCACGCGCTTGCAAGAGGCGCAAAGATTTACGGCGAAGTTCTCGGCTGCGGCAACACAGATGATGCTTACCATGTAACAGCTCCGCATCCGGAAGGAAGAGGTGCTATTGCTTGTATGAAACAGGCTATTGCACAGGCAAATATCGACGCATCACAGATAGGTTATGTAAACGCTCACGGCACAGCTACAAATAAGGGCGATACTGTAGAAACCGCATCAATCAAAAGTGTGTTCGGTGACAAACTTCCGTATGTAAGTTCAACTAAGGGCGCTACAGGCCATATGATGGGCGCAGGCGGCATTACAGAAGTTATTACCTGTGTAAAGGCTATTGAAACAGGAGTAATTCCTCCGACAATCAACTTAAATGAAGTTGACCCCGAGTGCAGCGGAATAGACTTTGTCGCTAACACAGCAAAGAAAGACGAAATAGATTATGCTATGTCGAACGCATTTGGCTTCGGCGGACAGAATTCAAGCATTATTGTAGGCAGATACAAGGGATAATCCCTAACGATATAAAGGAGAAATTTATGCAGTTTACTTATGATACAGATATGTTTGTAAAAACATTTGAAAGCGAATTTACATGGCTTAACGGCTTTATGAGAAATGTTCGCCGTTTTGGCAATAGAACAGCTGTTATTGACCCTGCCCATAACATAAAGTGGACATATACAGAATTAAACACAGCTGCAAATAAGTTTGCAAATGCCATGAAAGCAGACGGTGTTAAAAAGGGCGATGTTGTATTTATGCAGCTTTTTAACTCTACACAATTTTTGCTTGGATATATATCACCGCAAAAACTCGGAGCTATCGGTAATCCCGTAAACTTTAATCTTTCTCCGGGCGAAACGGCGGAAATCATCGGTCACAACAAACCTACTGTATATGTGTATGACACAGAAATCCTTGATACAGTTGTAAAGGCTCTTGAAATCACTTCTCATACTCCAAAGGTAATTATCGCCGTAAACAACTCCGGTAAAGAAATCGAACTTCCACAGGGACATATTCTTTTTGAGGACTATATAAAAAATGCCTCCGAAGAAAATCCGCCTGTTGATTTTGAGCCGCATATATATGATGAGGTTGTTCGTTTGCAGACTTCGGGCACAACAGGCACACCAAAGGGTGTTCCGCTCAACAATGTAAACGAAGTGCTTTCGGCACACGATGTAATTATGCATTTCCCGCTCAACCCTACCGACATTACAATGAATATGACGCCGTGGTTCCACCGTGGCGGTTTACATTCGGGCGGCCCTACCCCTACTTTGTATGTAGGCGGATGTATTGTAATTCTGCGTAATTTTAACCCTAAGACCTGCCTTGAATATGTAGAGAGCAATAAGATTACTTTTATAACAGGTGTACCATCAATTCTCACTCTGCTTGCAAGCCGACAGGAAAAGCACCCTAAGAATATTTCTTCTTTAAAGGGTATAATAACTATGGGCAGTCCGCTTGAAAAAGAGGCTTGTATTCGTTTTCAGAATGTGCTTACACCTAATATTTTTAACGGCTACGGCACAACAGAAACATTTTGGAATACATTTTTACGCCCGTATGATTTACCTGAAATGGCAGGTTCTGCAGGTCGTTCATGTACCGATGATGAGGTAAGAATCGTAAATGTTTACGATGAGGGAAAAGCAAATCCCGATGATACTGTTCCTTGTGACGGCAAGACAGAGGGCGAAATAATTATTAAGTGCCCCGGTAAGACAACCTATTGCTATGTAGGCAACGAAAAAGCCACAAAGGATAAATTTGCCGACGGTTGGATGTACACAGGCGATGTAGGCACTTGGGACGAAAATCAATTTATCACAATTTCGGGCAGAAAAGATGATATGATTATCAGCAAGGGCGAAAATATCTACCCTGCAAGAATCGAAGAGGCTATCAATAAGCACCCTAAAGTTTCGGAATGTATAGTAACGGGTGTGCCTGACAGTGTTCGTGGCGAAAGCGTTGCAGCCTATGTTATTCCCGAGGACGAAAGCCTTACTGCCAAGGAGCTTTTTGAATTTTGCGCAAATTCCCCTGACATTTCAAAGTATCAGGCTCCGAGATATTACCGCTTTGTGACAGAATTGCCACATACGGCGACAGGTAAAAAGCAACACTTCAAAATAAGACAGCAGGCTAAAGAAGATTTGAAAAACGGTTTGCTTATTAAAAAATAAAGGGTGATTTTTTGCAGATAAAACCATATTCAAGAAGAATCAATTACTATGAAACCGATATGATGAGCATAGTCCATCATTCAAATTATATCAGGTTTTTTGAGGAAGCACGATGTGACTTTATGGAGCAAATCGGCTGCGATGTAAGAGCACTTGAGGACAAAGGTGTTTCTATTGCCGTTGTTGACGCATATGCAAAGTACATTGTGCCGTTGAAATTTGACGATAAGGTTTACATCACAACAAAACTTACTAAGATGTCGGCAGCAAAAATGGAATTTGAATACGAAATCAGATTTGCTGATACCGATATTCTCGCAACAGTAGGCAAAACATCACATTGCTGTGTAAACCGCTCAAACAAACCTATGCCTATTAAAAAAGCTGACGCAAACTTGTACGAAACATTGCAAAATTTAATATAAGTTCTTTATTGAAAGTTTGGTGAATTTTTGGTGTATTGTTGCTTAGCGTAATACTTTGTCAAGTAATTATAAAAATTTGCCAAAACACAATTCATTAAAGTACCGACATAAAACAGAACCGATAAAATAAGCAACCCTCTGTAAGCAAAAACTTACAGAGGGTTTGTTGTTCAGTATGGATTTTAAGTTGGATTTGACTTTATAATTTACTTTTGTCAACAAAGTGGCTGATTAAATCTTTACGGGTTACAATGCCTATGAATACTCCCGAATCATCTGTGACAGGGATAAAGTTCTGATTCAAGGCTCTCTCGTAAAGCTCTTTCATATCAACGCTTATTTTTACAGACGGGTTGAAGTCGGTGCGGATAAGGTCACGCACAAAATACTTTTCCTGCGATTTCATACCCTGCGTTTGCTTTTCGACTATGTACCATAAAAAGTCGCCCTCACTGACTGTGCCGACATACTTGCCGTATTCGTCAATAACAGGTACTGCGGTGTAGCTGTGCGCTTTCATTTTTTCAAGTGCCTGTCTTATGGTGCTGTCTTCATAAATATAAGCCACTGTTTCTTTTGGTTTTAATAGCATTACAATGTTCATTTTATTTCACCGAATTAACTTTCAGATTTGGCGGTCATATATATTTTGCCTATTGCAAATATAATTGCAAACAATAAAAGCGGCGGGTCTTGCTCAAGCAAGCCTGTAAGAATAAAAATTATACTCGGAAAAATTGCCGTCATCATATGCAGTGTGTGGTTTCTGCTGCGATAAAACATTATACAACTTACAATGTGCAGTAAAATTAAAAATACCATTGAAACAATCCAAAAGTTGCGCATTGTTTCCGACAAAAATCCTTTACCCTGTATTCCGAATCCGCATACCATACAGAAGATTACCGCAAAACCGCCGATTTGTTCAAATGCTTTTAATCCTCTGTTTACCGTGTCTTTCGGCGGCTTGTACTTTTTGTCAATACATCTGAAAATCATCCGGATTATAAATAAAGCCGCAATAACGGGTATTCCGTAAAAATTAAAAAATTGCATTAAATCATCCTAAATATATTATCTGTTTTTATTAATTCTATCACAGTTTTTGATAATTCTCAAGTGCTTTATTCTACAAATTATCGCAAAATATATATTTTTTACAACAAAAGTGCATAAGTGACAGAATTGTAAATTGATTTTTCAGAAAAAAGATTGTATTATATTAAAGTACACATTTTTGTGAATAGAAAATTTTGGAGGAGATTTCTTGAGCACCGAGAAAAAGCGAAAACGCTTTAGAATAAGCGGAAAGCTTATTTTTAATATAATAGTTCTTGGCATTACCTTTTATCTTATAGTCTTTTTCTGCGTTTCCGAAAACGGAATGATTGACTTGCTTTCTTCACCCGACGGTTTTATATGGGGATGGATAATTGCAGGCATAGTCGCATTTGATATGAATATAGTTATAGACAGTATTGTAACGCAGATACTTATTAGAATACAATATCCCGATTTCAGATTTATTGACGCTCTCAAAGTTGCGCTGGTCGGTGTTTTTTTCGGTGCTGTCACTCCGTCCAACACAGGCGGACAACCTATGCAGTTGTATCTTCTTTCAAAAATGAAAGTCGGAGTCGGGTTCGGCTCGGCGTGTATGACGCAAAAATTTGTTTATTATCAGATTGTTACGGGAGTATTCAGCGTACTTGCCATTATAATAAAGTTTGATTATTTTAAAGCGGCTTTTACCAATATATGGTCTACCCTGTTTATCGTACTCGGCTTTTTGACTCAAACAGTTGTTACCGTTTTGTTTTTGGTTGTATCGTTCAGTCCGAAAATTACAGGTAAAATTATTAAGTTTATAGATAAAATTTTACATAAATTCAAATTTATCAAGAATCCGGATAAAAAAGTGAAATCGCTTAAAGAGCAGGTTGAGCTTTTCCATTCAGGCAACAAACTGCTTTATGAAAATAAAAAGCGTATGATGTTGCTTTATGCTCTCGTTGCACTGCAAGTAATTGCTATCCTCTCTGTTCCGTATTTTGTATATCTTTCTTTTGATATGCACAGCATTGCCGTTGAGCACGGTCAGGTTCCGCTTAATTTTCTTGATACAATTTGTATTCAGTCGTTTGTACTCTTTACTTCAAACCTTGTGCCTCTGCCGGGCGCATCCGGTGGCGCAGAGCTTGCGTTTACAATGTACTTTGGTCCGTTCTTTGTTGTGGGACTTGCAAACAAAATTAAGCCTGCAATCCTGTTGTGGAGATTTATTACATATTATGGCGCAATATTGATTTCCGCTCCGTTCTCTTACCTTACAAAGGGCAAAAGAATAGATGACGCCATTAAGGAGAATGAACTTTCCGACGAAAACGAACTTGAAGAAATAAAAACAGAATAAGCATAATTTTACTGTTCGGCACATTAAAAAGCAATGATAATGTGCCGAACTTTCTTTTATGTAAATCAAATAAATAATTGCGGCAGAAATATGCAATATTTTTTGAAGAATATTGCAAAAAAACTTGTTTTTGGTTCAATTCTGATTTATAATTATAAAGTAATAAGAGTGAAAGAGGAGATTTATATGGTTACACTTGATAAAATCTATCACGCATCTTATGTACTTAAAGATGTAGTTATCCCTACCCCGCTTGTTAAGGCAACCGCTATCAGCGATGATTGCGAAGTTTACCTTAAGCCTGAAAATTTGCAGATTACAGGTTCGTTTAAGGTAAGAGGCTCGGGATATAAGATTTCTCAGCTCACAGAAGAAGAAAAGAAGCGTGGTGTTATTGCTTGCTCGGCAGGTAATCACGCTCAAGGTGTTGCGCTTGCCGCAACAAAATACGGTATTAAATCACTTATCTGCTTGCCTGACGGCGCTCCGATATCTAAGGTTGAGGCTACAAAGGGTTACGGCGCAGAGGTTTGTATGGTACCGGGTGTGTATGACGATGCCTACAATAAGGCTTGTGAGCTTCGTGACGAACATAACTATACTTTTATTCATCCGTTTGACGATGAAAATGTAATTGCAGGTCAGGGTACAATCGGTATTGAAATTCTTGAAGAATTGCCTGACGCAGACGCTGTAGTTTGTGCTATCGGCGGCGGTGGACTTATCTCGGGTGTTGCTTGCGCAATCAAGAGCCTTAACCCTAACATCAAGGTTTACGGTGTTCAGGCAGAGGGTGCTCCGTCAATGTACGAGTCAATCAAACAAGGTAAGCCTGTTCATCTTGACAAGGTATCAACTGTTGCTGACGGTATTCAGGTTAAAGAACCGGGTGAGCACACATTTAAGTATGTTCAGAAGTATGTCGATGACATTGTAACCGTAACCGATGATGAAATTTCATCTGCTATTTTAAAACTTATTGAATCACAGAAGATGATTGCCGAGGGCGCAGGCGCTGCACCTCTCGCAGCTGTAATGTTCAACAAACTTCCTGTAAAGGGCAAAAAAGTTGTTTGCGTAATTTCGGGCGGCAACATTGATGTTACTATCCTTTCAAGAGTAATTAAGCGTGGTCTTTTAAGATCGGGCAGATCACAGACACTTTGCATTGAACTTCAGGATAAACCGGGTCAGCTCAAGCAGGTAGCCGATATTATCGCTGACAAGGGCGGAAATGTTATTTCTATCCACCACGAGCGTGCAAGCGAGGGTACTGATATTAACGGCTGTTACCTAAGAATTGTACTTGAAACAAGAAACTTTGACCATGTAAAAGAAATTACAGACGCACTTATTAACGCAGGCTTTAAGCTTGTATAATATATGGAGGAATTTATTATGGAAAAAATCTATACAAAAAATGCTCCCGATGCTATCGGCCCATATTCACAGGCAGTTGTAGTAAACGGTCTTGTATTTACATCAGGTCAGATTGCAATTAACCCTGCAAGCGGCAATGTTGAGGCTACTACAATCGAGGCACAGACAGAACAGGTTTGCACAAACCTTAAGAATGTTCTCGAGGCTTCCGGCAGTTCACTTGAAAAGGCTGTAAAGACAGTTTGTTTCTTAAAGGATATGAACGACTTTGCCGCATTCAATGCCGTATATGGCAAGTATTTCACAGAAAAGCCTGCCCGTTCCTGCGTAGCTGTAAAACAGCTCCCTAAGGATGTACTCGTTGAAGTTGAAGTAATCGCCGAAGTTTAATTCTGTATAAAATCTGTTGATTTTTTAAAACAAAAACCTGCACTTTAATTATAGAGTGCAGGTTTTTTGCTTAGTAAACTGCTTTAGATAAATGATCATAAGCCTCAGACAGTATTCTTTTTGAGCTTTCATATTCAAAAGTATTGTAAGACTCATCAAACGCTAAAAGCTTAACGGCTGATAATTCAGACTTTTGAAATTTTACATTCTGATTTTTATATTCAGCAAGAAAATAAACTATTTGCTTTACTGTATCGATTTTGCTCGGAATTATATGCTCGTCGACTACCCTAAAGCCATCAATAAGATTTGCTTTTACACCGACTTCTTCAAATATTTCTCGTAAGGCGGTTTGTTCTTCTGTTTCATCTGCTTCCATATGCCCTTTTGGAAATCCATGAAAGCCTTGAAGCTGCTGCACAATTAAAAATTTATATTCGTTGTTTTCTTTTGTAAATACAACAGCTCCGCAAGATTTTTCGTATTTCATAGGCTGATTAATTTATTCAATCACAAGTTCAACAGGGCAATGGTCGCTGCCGAAAACTTCTGTGTGAATATCGGCGCTGACAAGTCTTGAATCAAGGGCTTTTGATGTGAGAAAATAGTCAATACGCCAGCCTGCATTCTTTTCTCTCGCTTTAAATCTGTATGACCACCACGAGTATATTCCCTCTCTGTCGGGATAAAAATAGCGGAAAGTATCGGTAAATCCGCTGTCTAAAAGCGCAGTCATTTTACCTCTTTCCTCATCTGTAAAGCCTGCATTTTTGCGATTTGTCTTAGGATTTTTAAGGTCAATTTCATTATGCGCAACATTGAGGTCGCCGCACACAATAACAGGCTTTGTCTTTTCAAGATTTTTCAAGTATTCTCTGAAAGCGTCCTCCCAAACCATTCTGTAATCAAGTCTTAATAACTCGTTTTTGGAATTTGGCGTATAGCATGTAACAAAGTAATAGTCCTCAAATTCGGCGGTTATCACTCTGCCCTCTTTATCGTGTTCTTCAATTCCAAGTCCGTAGGTTACGCTTATCGGCTCTTCTTTTGTGAAAAGTGCAGTGCCCGAATAACCCTTTTTCTCGGCATAGTTCCAATACATATGATAGCCGTCAAGCGGTAAATCAATTTGTCCTGCCTGCAATTTTGTTTCCTGCAAGCAAAATACATCTGCATTTACTTCATTAAAAAAGTCAAGAAAGCCCTTTGTTACGCAGGCTCTTAAACCGTTTACATTCCAAGATATAAATTTCTTCATAATTGCTCCTTATCCTATTATTTCTTCCCATTCTGCCTCTTTGAATCCTGTAAGTACCTTATCACCGTTAATGAGAATGGGGCGTTTTACTAACATTCCGTCGGTTGCAAGCAGTTGATATTTTTCTTCAAGCGACATTTGCGGCAGCTTGTCCTTTAAATTCATTGACTTATAAAGCATACCGCTTGTGTTGAAAAACTTTTTAATGTCAAGTCCGCTCATTTCGTGCCATTGCTTTAATTCTTCGGCTGTCGGATTATTTTCAACAATGTGTCTGTCCTCGTAATCGGCACCTTTGCTGTCTAAGAAATTCTTAGCCTTTTTGCAGGTCGAACATTTCGGATATTCTAAAAATAACATAATATCACTCCAAATAAAAAATACAACTATAGTATAAAATATTTTCGGCTAATAATCAACATTTTCGGCTCTTTGCTTGAAAATAATTTTGATTTTATATATAATATTTATTATGGATAAGTTTGAACTTCTAAAACAATACTTCGGCCACGATTCGTTTCGTGACGGTCAGGAAAATATAATAGATAATATTTCGAGCGGCAGAGATGCGCTTTGTATTATGCCTACGGGCGGCGGAAAGTCGATTTGCTATCAGATTCCGGCACTTATGTCGGACGGCATTGCAATTGTGATTTCTCCGCTTATTTCGCTGATGAAAGACCAGGTTACTTCGCTTAATCAAAATGGAATCAGAGCGGCATACATCAACAGCACGCTTACTCCCGCCCAACAGTCGAGAGCAATTTATAACGCTATGCGTGGCGAGTACAAGCTGATTTATGTTGCGCCCGAAAGGCTTGAAGTGCCCGCTTTTCTTAATCTTTGCAACAGTATAAAAATTTCTCTGATTGCGGTTGATGAAGCGCACTGCGTGTCACAATGGGGTCACGACTTTCGCACAAGCTATTTGAAAATATCCGATTTTATTTCTAAACTTGACAACAGGCCCGTTATATCTGCATTTACAGCAACTGCAACAGACGCCGTAAAAAGAGATATTCTAAATCTGCTCGGTCTTAAAAATCCTTTTGAAATAACAACGGGTTTTGACAGAAAAAATTTGTTCTTCGCCGTAAAGCGTCCGCAAAACAAGCAAAAAGAATTACTCGCTATTGTGAGCGAACACAAAAATCAGAGCGGAATAATTTACTGTGCTACCCGTAAAAATGTAGAAAAAGTCAGCGATTTTCTCAATGAAAACGGCTATGATTCGCTTATTTATCATGCAGGATTGAGCAATGAAATACGAAGTAAAAATCAGGACGATTTCATTAATGACAGATGCAGTCTGATTGTTGCAACCAATGCTTTCGGAATGGGAATTGACAAGCCCGATGTGCGCTTTGTGGTGCATTATAATATGCCGAAAAATCTTGAAAACTACTATCAGGAGGCAGGCAGAGCAGGTCGTGACGGCGAAAACTCCGATTGCGTTTTGCTGTACAGCCCCGGTGATGTTCATACACAAAAATTTTTTATTGAAAATAATGACGAAAATGATGAACTGACCGATGAACAGCGTGAAAAAATCAAGAAAAACGATTACTATAAACTTAATAAAATGGTAGGTTACTGTACATCTACCACCTGCCTTAGAAATTATATTCTAAACTACTTCGGTGAGTATCACACAAACGAGTGCAAAAACTGCTCGGTTTGCCTTAAAGAATACAAGCTTGCTGATGTAACGGTAGATTCGCAGAAGATTCTTTCTTGCATTATACGAACAGGGCAGCGGTTCGGCACTTCTACAATATCCGCCGTGCTTGCAGGCTCAAAAAGCGAGAATATTTACAAATACAGGTTAAATAATCAGTCTACATATGGCATAATGAGTGACAAGCGCAGAACGGTTATAAACGAGCTTATAACAAGGCTTATTGACGAAGAATATATAACTCAAACCGAGGACAAATACCCTGTTTTAAAGGTAACGCAAAAATCATATCCGATTTTGAAAGGACAAAAAAGCCTTACAATGCGCCTCGCCGTTAAAGAGGAGCTGCACAGAGAAATTCAGCATACAGAGGTCGATAAGGTGTTGTTTGACAAACTTAAGGAGCGCAGAAAATATCTTGCGGATAAAGCCAGCGTTCCTCCGTATGTTATATTCAGCGACGCATCTTTGCGTGATATGTGCGCAAAACTTCCGACAAACGAAAATGATTTCTTAAGAATATCCGGTGTCGGTATTAAAAAGCAGGAAAAATACGCAAAAGAATTTATCCAGATTATTAAGGAATATAAGGAAGAAAAGTTTTAAAATACGGCATACCATTTCTATAATTTAACATTGAAATGGTATGCCGTTTCTGATTACAAATCCTGCAAATCTGCGCTTGGAATATCGCTTTCAAGATTATCTCTTGCTAAGTCGTTGTCTATATAAGAATAAAAATTTGAAATAGGTCTTTCGCTGTGCGGTTTACTGTGATACACCTTTTGTGACGGCGGCTGTGTGCCTGCAATAATCGGATTGGCTTTTTCGTTGCTAAGTTTAGCTCCGCCCTGCAATTCGGGTACAATCTCTGCTCTGCTTTTATTTTTATCGTAAATGTTATCTGCTCTGTGCATTCCTTTTTTAGCCATAAAAATCACCTCAAAAGTATTTTGCACAGTAAAAACAGAATTATTAGCATATGAAATAAAGAGCCTTACAATAAAAGCAAAATAAACATATAAAAAATCCTGCCTGAAAAATCAGACAGGATTTTGAATTTATTAAAGGATTTAATTAGCAAACACCCTGAGCAATCATTGAATCTGCAACCTTCTCAAAGCCTGCGATGTTAGCACCTACTACATAGTTGCCCTCATAGCCGTACTTCTTAGCAGCATTGTCAATGTTGTGGAAAATATTAACCATAATGTTCTTGAGCTTAGCGTCAACTTCCTCAAATGTCCATGAAAGGCGCTGTGAGTTCTGTGACATCTCAAGAGCAGAAGTAGCAACACCGCCTGCGTTAGCTGCCTTACCCGGAGCGAAGAGTAAACCTGCCTCCTGGATGAGCTTTGTAGCCTCAAGAGTTGTAGGCATATTAGCGCCCTCTGCTACTGCATAGCAACCGTTAGCGATAAGTCTCTTAGCATCGTCAGCGTTAAGCTCGTTCTGTGTAGCACATGGAAGAGCAACATCACACTTAACTGACCAATCGAATTTACCCTCATGGTACTCTGCATTTGGACGGTAGTTCTTGTACTCTGAAAGTCTGCCTCTCTTAACTTCCTTGATTTCCTTAACAGCGTCAAGGTCGATACCCTCTGCATCGTAAACCCAACCTGTTGAATCAGAAAGTGTAACTACCTTAGCACCAAGCTCTGTAGCCTTCTGTGTAGCGTAAATAGCAACATTACCTGCACCGGAGATACAAACTGTTGCACCCTTGATGTCTTTACCGTTGCACTTGAGCATTTCCTCTGTGAGGTAAAGAAGACCGTAACCTGTAGCCTCTGTTCTTGCTAAAGAACCGCCCCAGTTGAGGCCCTTACCTGTAAGAACACCCTCATATACATTTCTGATTCTCTTATACTGACCGAACATATAACCAATCTCACGAGCGCCTGTACCGATGTCGCCTGCAGGAACGTCTGTGTCAGCACCGATGTGCTTGCAAAGCTCTGTCATAAAGCTCTGGCAGAAAGCCATAACTTCGTTGTCGCTCTTGCCCTTAGGGTCAAAGTCAGAGCCGCCCTTACCGCCGCCGATAGGAAGACCTGTTAATGAGTTCTTGAAAATCTGCTCAAAACCGAGGAACTTAATTACACCAAGGTTTACAGACGGATGTAATCTTAAACCGCCCTTGTAAGGTCCGATAGCGCTGTTGAACTGAACACGGAAACCACGGTTTACCTGTACCTTGCCGTTATCGTCAACCCAAGGAACTCTAAACATAATAACACGCTCAGGCTCTGTGATTCTTTCGAGAATTGCGTTCTCCTGATACTTAGGATTAGCCTCAAATACAGGCTCAAGTGATGTTAAAACTTCTGTAGCTGCCTGAATAAACTCAGGTTCATTTGGATTTTTTGCTTTAAGCTTTTCGAGCTGTTCACTTACATACGACATTGTATGTTCCTCCTTATTAATTCAAAACAATTTATCATTACCACAATTAAATATTGTTTGTGGCTTTCGACATTCTTATAATACTACTTTTTTAACTGTTTTGCAAGTTTTTTAAATAAAGTTTATAAACTTGTTAATATTTAGCTATTATTTTGTCGAAAATAAAAATATTTTACCTAAGTTATGAAAGTTGCTTGTGCTCAAGTTGCTTTGAAATAAGTTTTTAACACCAGCTTACCGTTTTGTATAGTTCGTCGGTTGAATTTTTAATATTTACTTTAGTTGCAAACGCACATAAACAATGATATAATACAAATAGTAATATTTTGAAATGCGGTGATTTTATGGACTACACTAAAAGATTAAGGGAATTAAGAATCGCAAACGGATATACACAAGCAGAGATTGCCTTTCTCCTGCATACAAGGCAGGAACAGTACAGCAAATACGAAAGTGGCAAGCGTGAGTTGCCTATAAAGCATTTGATTTCACTTTGTATGATTTACAGAGTGTCAAGTGATTACATTCTCGGTCTTGATAAATTCAATAAATAACGGTTATGTAAATTTTATAGATTAAGAATTAACTCATTGTTCGGATTTTAAAATGATAATTTTATTTTAAAATTTCAAGGAATAACCTATCCCCTTTTAAGGCAAAAAATTACCGCCGACTATTGTCGACGGTTCGTTGCACAATAAAACAGGTCACTTCCGATTTCTCAAAAGTGACCTTTAATTTTTTATCAAATATCGTTTCTTACGATATCTTCGTAGCTTTCTCTCTTAACAATAACTCTTGACTTGCCGTTGTTTACCATAACAATAGCAGGACGAGGGATTCTGTTGTAGTTAGATGCCATTGAGTAGTTATATGCACCTGTTGAAAGAACAGCAAGTGTATCGCCTACTGTAACAGGAGCTACCTGTGTGTGTTCCTGTACAAGGTCGCCGCTTTCACAGCACTTACCTGCAACGGTAACGGTCTGTGTAGCCTCTTTGTCTGCGTGGCTTGCGTTTACTACTGTGTAATCAGACTGATAAAGCGCATATCTGATGTTGTCGGTCATACCGCCGTCAACAGATACATAGGTTCTGATGTCAGGGATTTCTTTGATACCGCCGACGGTGTAAAGCGTAATACCTGCCTCACCGACGATTGAACGGCCCGGCTCAATAAAGATGTAAGGTACAGGTACATTGTGTTCCGCAGCCTTTGCTTTTACGGCAACAGAAACCTTTTCCATATAATTCTCATAAGGAACAGGCTCGTCACTGTTTACATACATAATACCAAAGCCACCGCCGAGGTTTAAGTTGCTGATTGTAACACCAAGCTCGTCCTTAATTTTGCCGATGAAGTCCATCATAATTTCAGCGGCTGTAACAAATGGGTCAATATCAAAAATCTGTGAACCGATGTGGCAGTGAAGTTCTGCAAGGTTTACATTTTCATATTCAAGAGCCTTTTTAACAGCCTCAAAAGCCTCGCCTGTTTCAAGTGCAAAGCCAAACTTTGAATCAATCTGACCTGTTCTGATGAAATTATGAGTGTGTGCGTCAACACCCGGCTTAATTCTGAATGAAATCTTTGCCTTTTTACCGAGTTTGCCTGCAATTTCGTTTAAAAGCTCAAGCTCGTAAAGGTTGTCGACTACAAATGTGCCGATGCCTGCGTTAAGTGCAAATTCAATTTCAGCGGCTGTTTTATTGTTGCCGTGAAAATGGGTTTTCTCCATAGGAAAACCTGCCTGCTGTGCTGTATAAATCTCGCCGCCCGATACTACATCAAGTCCGAGATGCTCTTCGTTTGCAATTCTGCAAAGCTCCTTACAGCTAAGCGCCTTGCTGGCATAAAGCGGCATACCGTTGCCGTTGTAGAACTTTTTGAAAGACTCAACATATGAACGGCAGGTTGTTCTGATTGTGTTTTCGTCAAGTACATAAAGCGGAGTGCCGTACTCCTTTGCAAGCTCAACTGTGTCGCAACCGCCGATTGTAAGATGTCCTTTTTCGTTAATGTTTAAGCAATCATTTACAAACATTCTCTCATACCTCCTGATATTTACTTGCGCAGCCTTTTATTCGGTCTGCAAAATATGTGACTCTATAAGAGCCTTTATTTTCTCTTTGCCATATCCATCCTGTGCCGAAAACTCTATCATAGGTAAATCTTCGATTGTGCTGAAAATATCCTGATAGTATTCAAGCTGTAGTTTCTGGTTTGTTTTGTTCAGCTTGTCACGCTTTGTAAGCACTACAGCAAATGGGTAATTACTTCTGTAAAGAAAGTCCACCATCTCAAGGTCGTCATCTGTAGGAGGATGGCGCATATCGAGAATTTGGATAATCAATTTTATATTTCTTTCCTGTGCAAAATATCCCTCTACAAGTTCAGCCCAGCGTTGCTTTTCGTTTTTTGAAACCTTTGCGTAGCCGTAACCGGGCAGGTCAACCATACGAAATTCTCTTAATTTATAGAAGTTTATGGTCGCTGTTTTACCGGGTTGGGCGCTGACTCTTGCGAGTGCTTTTCTCTGCACAAGTTTATTTATAAGAGAGGACTTTCCGACATTTGAATGTCCTGAAAAAACAATTTCGGGCATATCAGATTTTGGCAGCTGTTCTTTTGTGCCGGCGGCAAATTCAAATTGTACTTCGTTAAAATTCATTTACCTCACCCCTACTGTCTGATGTTTTCCGATTTGGTAGTTACCGTATTATCGGCAACTGCGTTCCATTGATTTTCTGAAATTACAGGTACATCGACTATTGCAATCGGGACTACCTGCGAGAAACTTGTAACAGGAATAAAACTTACTTTTTCCTTTACAACAGGGTCTATTTCCTCAAGGTCTGCTTCATTTTCTTTTGGAATGATAACGGTTTTAATGCCCGATTTATATGCAGCCATACTCTTTTCTTTTAAGCCGCCTATCGGCATTACATTGCCTCGTAGGGTAATTTCACCTGTCATTGCAACATCACGCTTTACGGGCTTTCCTGTTAAAGCTGAATAAATGGCGGTTGCCATTGTAATACCAGCCGAAGGACCGTCCTTTGGTACAGCACCCTCGGGAGCGTGAATGTGAATATCTTTATTTTTATAGAACTGCGGATTAATTCCGAGTGAATTTGCGTGACTTCTTATGCAAGTAACGGCAGCCTTTGCCGACTCCTGCATAACATCGCCGAGAGAACCCGTAAGCTCAAGTTTGCCCGTGCCCTCCATAACTGCAACTTCAATCGGTAAAAGTTCACCGCCGACGCTTGTCCAAGCAAGTCCGTTTACAGTGCCGATTTCGTCCTTTGACGGCAATTTATCTGTTGTAAATTTCTTGTGTCCGAGCATTTCAAGAATTTCTTTGTCTGTAATTTTAAAACTTTCCTGTTCGTCTTCAAGTTTTTTAACTGCGCATTTACGGAGCACATTTCCGATTAATCTTTCAAGAGTACGAACACCCGCCTCTCTTGTATAAAAATCAATTAGGAAATACAGCGCCGATTGAGTAAATTTAACCTCTTTAGCGGTAAATCCGCACTTTTCAAGCTGCTTTGGAACAAGATGCTTTTTAGCAATGTTAAATTTTTCTTCTCTTGTATAGCTGTCAAGCTCAATGATTTCCATTCTGTCACGCAACGGTGCGGGAATTTGTGATACATCATTGGCTGTTGTAATGAACATTACATTAGACAAATCAAAAGGAATATCAATATAATGGTCAACAAACTTGTTGTTCTGTTCCGAATCGAGGACTTCAAGCAAAGCGGATGTAGGGTCACCTTTGTAATCGCTGGCAAGTTTGTCGATTTCGTCAAGAATAAGAACAGGGTTGTTTGAACCCGCATTCTGAATGGCAGTCATAATTCTGCCCGGAATAGAGCCGATGTAAGTTCTTCTGTGACCTCTGATTTCTGCCTCGTCACGCACGCCGCCGAGGGCAATTCTTTGGCTCTTTCTGCCGATAGCCTTTGCAATTGACTGTGCAATCGAGGTTTTGCCGACACCCGGAGGGCCTGCAAAACAGATAATCTGACCGTCCTGCGAACCTCTCAATTTTGTAACGGCAAGCTGCTCAATGATTCTTTCCTTGATTTTAGCAAGTCCGAAGTGAGATTTATCAAGTTCTTTTCTTAACTTGGTAACGGAAATTTTATCTTTGGTAGCTGTGTTCCACGGAAGGTCAAGCACTGTGTCAAGATAAGTCCTGATTACAGACGCCTCCTGACTTCCGTACGGCATACGCATCAGCTTTTTGCACTCCTTGATAAGCGCATTTTCTGATTCCTCGGCAAGACCTAAAGCATATATTCTTTCGGCGTAAGCCTCTGCCTCTGCGGACGGATTATCGTCCTCGCCGAGTTCTTCTTCAATAATCTTTTTCTGCTCTCTTAGAAAATAATCACGCTGATTTTCTTCAATTCTGTCTCTTGCTTTTTGAACAATATCTTTTTCAATGGAAAGAATATAAGTTTCATTTATAAGAATGTCAAGCAACATATCCAGTCGCTCGGTTTGGTCAAGTTCTTCAAGAATGGTCTGCTTTGCCTGATAATCAAGCACAATGTTGTCAGCTATGTAGTCTGCAAGCTCGCCGCAAGACTTACAAGAGGCAACTTTAAATATAATATCATTCGGAACTCGAGGAGCTACCTTGACATAGTTTTCAAATTCCAATCTGACAGCACGCATCAAACCGAGTTGTTCGGAGGTGTGCTTAAACTTTTTATCCGGATACGGCTCAACTTCGGCCATAAGACAATTTTTATCGAATACAGGAGTTACAATTCCGGCTCTGAATTTGCCCTCAATAACAACTCTTGTTGAGTTGTCGGGCTGTTTGATTACCTGAACTATTTTTGCAACTACGCCTGTTGAGTAGCATTTTGTAATATCAGGGTCGTTTTCGGCAGCGTCTTTCTGTGTAACAAGAAAAATAAGCTGATCGTTTTTCATAGCGGCATTTATAGCACTGATGCTCTTCTTTCTTCCCACATCAAAATGAATGAGCGCTTTCGGAAAAACAACAAGTCCTCTGAGCGGCAGAACGGGCAAAAGTATTAAATTATCGCTTCTATCGTCCATTTTCTATCCTCCCATCACAATTTATTTCACAAATTAAAAACATAATCTAAATCCGATCGGTTCTTTGTAAGAGTTGGTAAATTATAGTTTACATCACAAGTTAAGCCAAATAATGTAAAATTTAGGTCAAGCCTTTTTAAAGGCTTGCGGGTTTGGGCAGTGCCCATAATATTTTCCTATATTACAATTTATCAAGTGCAAACAGCCACGCTGTTTGCGTGCTAAAACTAAGTTTGTTAAAACAGGCGACAGCCATTAAAAAAGACCTATATTTTATTAATGAAATAACGAATTTCTTTTCTTATTGCTATCGCTTTTAAAGGCTAACGCTGTTGTGCTCGAGCCGCCAAACAGCCACGCTGTTTGGCTATCGTTAGATTGTATAAACGGAAAGTATTTGTGGGCTTTGCCCACACCCACGACCTTTGAAAAGGTCTAACAAACTTTTATAATTGCTTTTCCAATTTATTCCGCTAAACCGTAATTTACCCAACTTTTGCTAAAGAACCTTTTAATCAAAAAAAGCTGTATTGTTTTTTCGGCAATACAGCTTTAATTATTTACAATACTTTAAGAAGCTGTGCTTCGTTTTTGACGCTTCTTTGCATCTTGTTTTAAGTTGATTGAAACAGCCGCCTTGTCTTCGTTTCTGAGAAGTTCGGGTTCGCTGCCCTCGGTTACAACCTTTTCTGTGATTGTTACCCTTTCAATAGTCGGATCGGAAGGAATTTCAAACATAAGGTTTGTGAGTATTCCCTCCATAATTCCTCTTAGTCCTCTTGCACCTGTTCTCTGTTCCTGCGCTTTTTTGGCAACTGCCTTTAAAGCCTCATCTTCAAATACAAGTTCAACATTGTCAAGCTCAAAGAGTTTTTTATACTGCTGAACAATTGAATTTTTAGGAACTGTAAGGATTTGCACAAGAGCGTCGGTATCAAGACCGCTTAGAGCCGTAATAACGGGAAGTCTGCCGATAAGCTCCGGAATTATGCCGTACTTAACAAGATCGTGTGCAGTAACATCTTTCATCCAATAGGTTTCGTCAAGCTCTTTTTTATCCTGAATAAATGACTCGAAACCGATTACGGAAGAGCCTTTGCGCTTTGTAACAATCTTTTCAAGACCGTCAAAAGCACCGCCGCAGATAAACAAAATATTCTTTGTGTTTATCTGTAAAAATTCCTGCTGCGGATGTTTTCTGCCGCCCTGCGGAGGCACATTGGAAACAGTACCCTCAATAATTTTGAGCAATGCCTGCTGAACACCCTCACCGCTTACATCACGGGTGATAGACGGGTTTTCCGATTTACGGGCAATTTTGTCTATTTCATCAATGTAAATAATGCCTCGCTCTGCTTTTTCAATGTCGAAATCAGCAGCCTGAATAAGCTTTAATAAGATGTTCTCTACATCTTCGCCGACATAGCCAGCCTCCGTAAGTGTGGTGGCATCTGCAATGGCAAACGGAACATCAAGTGCTTTTGCAAGAGTTTGAGCAAGCAAAGTTTTACCTACGCCTGTCGGGCCGAGCAAAAGAACATTACTTTTTGAAAAATCAACATCGGTTTCGTTTGAAAACACTCTCTTGTAGTGGTTATAAACAGCAACACTGAGCGTAACTTTTGCGGCATCCTGACCGATTACATATTCATCAAGAATTTCCTTGATTTCCTTAGGCTTAAGGAGCTTTGGAATAGAAACGGTATCATCTTTTTTAGCAAGCTCTGCGTCAACCGCTGTGTTCTCGAGTTCTTCTGTCTGCTCAAGAATATTCATACATAAATCAACGCACTGGTCGCAAATATACACGCCGTTGCCTGCAATCAGACGGCCAACCAATTCCTGTGGCTTTCCGCAAAAAGAGCAGTATATTTCTTTTTCGTTGTTTTTGTTTGCCATTAAGATTTCCTCACCTTATCTTTTTTCAATAACCTTATCGATAAGACCGTATTCAAGAGCCTGCTGAGCAGTCATAAAGTTATCTCTGTTAGTATCTCTTGCGATTACATCAATCGGCTGTCCTGTATTATCAGCAAGAATCTGATTAAGACGCTGTTTCATATCAAGAATGTGTCTTGTATGAATTTCCATATCTGTAGCCTGGCCTTGTGCACCGCCTGACGGTTGGTGAATCATAATGTCACTGTTTGGAAGAGCAAGACGCTTGCCCTTTGCGCCGGCTGCAAGGAGGAATGCACCCATACTTGCTGCCATACCCATACAAATAGTGGAAACATCACATTTGATGTAATTCATTGTATCAAATATTGCAAATCCATCTGTAACACTGCCACCGGGGCTGTTGATATAAAGGCAAATATCCTTTGTAGGATCCTGGCTCTCAAGGTAGAGTAGCTGTGCTACTACTACACTTGCACTTGCACTGTTCACTTCTTCTGTGAGCATAACGATTCTGTCATTAAGAAGTCTTGAATAGATGTCGTATGAGCGTTCGCCACGGCTTGTCTGTTCAAGTACATATGGTACTAATGCCATTTGATCAAAACCTTTCATTATAGTAAATAGTAATTAACAAAAACAGGTTAATTATTCAAATTATTTAATAACTACACTGTCCTTTACCATATTAAGAGCCTTTTCAGCCTTAACATCAAGTGTAAGTGTTTCGGCAGGAACTGCACCCTTAACTGTTTCAACATCTACCTTGTAAGTTTCTGCCATCTTGTTGTAAGCCTCGTCAAGGTCAGCGTCTGTTACTTCAATATTCTCTTTCTTAGCGATTGTTTCAAGAGCAAGTCTTAACTGAACTCTTTTCTTAGCCTCGTCGGCATACATCTTCTTTAAGCCGTCAAGGTCAATACCCATATACTGGAGGTATGTGTTCATATCAATACCCTGTGAACGGATTCTCATCTCGAAATCTCTAACCATTTCGTTTACCTGGTTGTCATACATAGCCTGTGGGATTTCGCCTTCAAGAAGTTCGATAAGTTTTTCGGCAATCTGATTGTCCTTATCCTTTTCAGCTTCATCCTCAAGACGGGCAGCGATTGTTTCTTTAAGCTCATCTCTGTATTCTGCTACAGTTTCTTTCTCTGAAACATCCTTTACAAACTCATCGTCAACTTCAGGGAGTTCCTTAGCCTTAATCTCGTGAAGCTTAATCTTGAACTCTGCGTCCTTACCTGCGAGCTCTTCAGCCTGATACTCTTCAGGGAACTTAACATTGATAGAGAACTCTTCATCAGTGCTGTGACCGATAATCTGCTCCTCAAAGCCCGGGATAAAGTTGCCTGAACCGATTGTAAGGTTGTAGTTTTCAGCCTTACCGCCGTCAAATGCAACGCCGTCAACAAAGCCTTCAAAGTCGATAACTGCGATGTCTCCGTTAGCAACAGGTCTGTCCTCAACTGTTACCATTCTTGAGTTACGGTCACGAACTTTCTCAATTTCTTCGTCAATAAGCTCGTCTGTAACTTCTGTTGACTTCTTTGTTACTTCAAAGCCAAGGTAGTTGTTGATTTCCATATCAGGCTCAACAACGATGTTTGCCTTGAAAGTAAAGCCGTTCTCAACCTCTGTAACTTCGATAGATTCAACAGCAACAATCTTTACGCCTGCCTCTTCTGCTGCGTTGTAAAGAGCCTCAGGATAGCAATCCTGCATAGCGTCATCATAGAATACTTCTTTGCCGTACATTTTCTCAATAATGTGGCGTGGAGCTTTGCCCTTTCTAAAACCGGGAATGTTAATTTTCTTAACTTCCTTCTTGTAAACTGTGTTAAGTGCTTTTTCAAAAGTTTCTCCGTCAACTGTAACAACTAACTCGTATGAATTAGCCTGCTCAAGTTTTTTACTTTCTTTTAATGCCATTTTTTGAAATCCTCCAAATTTGATTTTTTATACAAATATAATCAGTATCAGTTCATTATAACACAAAAATTCAGTTTTGCCAATACTCAAAAGCAAATTTATGCTTATTATCGTACCAAAATCGGCATAAATGCGAGTCGGTCGCAAGAGATCAGCTTAAAATTTATACCTTTATAATCACCCTCAACGGCATACCGCATATTTGATTTGCTGTGAATGTGTCCGTAATAGCATCTTTTTATATTGTGTTTTAATAATACATTCATAATTTCGCTGCATTCGGTGTTGCAGTAGACAGGCGGATAGTGCAGAAAAACCACAGGCTCAAGCCCTGTTTTTTCCGCCGCTGAAATTGACATTTCAAGTCTGCCTACTTCACGGTTAAGTACCTTTACATCAGCGTCAGACTCATTTTCGAGAAACCATCCTCTTGTACCGCAAATTGCTTTATTGTCGCAAACATAAGTGTTGTTAAAAAGGATATTTATCGAATTAAGTTTGTTATTGTCGAGGAACTTTTCAATTTTACTTTTGGTTCCCCACCAATAATCGTGATTGCCCTTGAGAAAAATTTTCTTGCCGGGCAAATCATCAATATATTTAAAATCGGTATATGTTTGTTCAAGCTTCATTGCCCAGGAAATATCACCCGCAATCATAACCGTATCATTGTCGGTAACAAGTGTATTCCAATTTTTTGTAAGCCTTTCGACATAGTTGTCCCAGCCCGCAAAAATATCCATCGGCTTATCTTCGCCGAGTGACAAATGAAGGTCAGCTATCGCAAATAAACTCATTATTTGATGTTAAGTGCATCAAGAACATACTGAGGCATTGAATTTACCTCTGTAACATCTGAAAAACGAGCCTTTTTGTCCTTAAGTGCTGCAAGAGGTGCAGGCACAGGAGCATTTGAAACCTCGAATAGCTTTTCAACCATATCAAATTCATTTTCAGGAAGGTCTGTGCCGTCTGAAACAGCCTCAAGAACAGCCTTAGAGAACTTGTATGGGCTTGCTGTCGATGCGATAACAGACGGAGTTGTGTCGCCTGTCTGCTCAACATACTGCTCATATACATTAACAGCAACTGCTGTATGAGTATCGCAAAGGTAGTTATCTGTATCAAACAAAGCTTTGATTGTAGCCTTTGTCTGCTCATCATCGCAGAAACCGCCGAAGAATTTTGACTTAATTTCAGCCTTGATTTCGTCGGAAACCTCGTACTTGCCTACAGTCTTGAGAGCAGTCATAAGCTCTTTTGTAGTATCGGCATTGTTGCCCGAAAGCTTATAAAGAAGTCTTTCGAGGTTGCTTGATACGAGAATATCCATTGATGGTGAAATTGTTGTGTAGAAATGTCTGTTTTTGTCATAAACACCTGTCTTAATGAAGTCAGAAAGAACATTGTTTGAGTTTGACGCACAGATGAACTTGTTGATTGGAAGTCCCATAATGCTTGCGTAGTATGATGCAAGAATATTGCCGAAGTTACCTGTCGGAACTACAACATTAATCTTGTCGCCCATAGCGATTTTGCCTGCATTTACGAGGTCGCAGTAAGCAGAAATATAGTAAACAATCTGTGGAAGAAGTCTGCCCCAGTTAATTGAGTTTGCAGAGCTGAAAAGCATATTGTTAGCCTCAAGCTTTGCGGAAATTTCAGGAGTAGTAAAAATTTTCTTAACGCCAGTCTGTGCGTCGTCAAAGTTACCCTTAATAGCGCAAACTGTAACATTGTTGCCTTCCTGAGTGTTCATCTGGTGCTTCTGCATTGGACTTACACCGTCAACAGGATAGAAAACGATAATTTTTGTATGGTCAACATCTTTAAAGCCTTCAAGAGCAGCCTTACCTGTGTCGCCCGATGTGGCAACAAGAATTACTGCGTCTTTGCCGTCGTATGTCTTTTTAAGTGATTTTGTAAGAAAATGAGGAAGAATCTGGAGTGCCATATCCTTAAAAGCACAAGTCGGACCGTGCCAAAGTTCAAGAATATTAAGTTCCTTGCCGTTGAGCTTTGCGTAAGCCAAAGGAGCAGGATTGTCACTGCCGAACTTCTCTTTTGTGTAGGCATTTTCAACACAATCGTTGATTTCTTCTTCTGTAAAATCAGAAAGAAAATCAGCGAAAACTTTTTTTGCTCTGCCCTTGTAATCAAGCTTTAAAAGCTCATTAAATGTTTCTGCGGAATATTTAGGAAATTCCTGTGGCACAAAAAGTCCGCCATCCTTAGAAATACCCTGGGCAATTGCCTGAGCGGCCGATACAACTTCGGCTGCATTTTGAGTACTGTTATACAACATATAAATCTTCCTTTCAGAGTTGCTTTACACAAAGTACATTTTACTACATAATTTATCAAATGTCAAAGTTTTCAAAGAAATTAACTGCATTTTCATAAAAAATTTTATCAATTATGGCTTCTTGATAGTTTTTTTGCAGAAAAAGATTATAAATTTCATATAGATTTCTGTTATTTCTGATGTCATACGGCAAGATTCCGCCGTCAAAATCACTTCCGAGGCATACATAATCTTCTCCGCCGAGCGACAAAAAATGCTCTGCGTGCTTTAGAATATCATCAATGCAGGCTTTTTCGGGTTCGTTATTGAGAAACGCATTATGAAAATTAAGTCCTATAATTCCGCCGTTTTTAAATATGATTTTTGCCTGTTCGTCTGTAAGATTTCTTTTGTGCGCAGTAACCGCTCTTGCGTTTGAATGGGTGGCTATAAACGGTTTTTCTGCGATTTCGCACACATCATAAAAAAGTTTATCGCTTGCGTGTGATACATCAATGACAATCCCTTGATTTTCAAGTTCACATACCGCTTTTTTGCCAAACTCCGTTATGCCTGTCGGGTGCTCTGCCATTGCGCCGTCGCCGATACAGTTTGTATCGTTCCAAGTAAGGGTTGCTGTTTTTATGTTGCTGTCGGCAAGGTATTTTATATATGAAATATCATTGTCGATTATTTTGCAGTTTTCAAGTGTAAACATTGCAAGTTTGTTTTTTGTTGAATTATTAATTTCTTCAAAAGAATCAACAAGATTTATATTGTTGATTTTACATTCTTTCGGAAGTGTAATTTTGGCTTTTTCAAACAGTGCTCTGCCCTGTTTTATGCTTAAATCATCGGGAATCCATACCGCAAAGCACTGCAAATATTTTTCAAAATCCACATCTGTCTGAACTTCATAGTCGGAACAGGAAAAGCCGTGGCTCATAGTCACGGCTTTGTAAAGTGTATCACAATGTAAATCAAATACTTTCATAAGAAGCTCCTTCAAAAGCATTTTCAATATAGTTGATGTCAATTACTTTGCCGCTTTCTGGCTCGGTAAATACTTCGCTGACATCAAAGCGGAAATAAGCGTCAAACTGTTTTTCGGCAATATACATTGCGGCGGTTTTTCTTATTCTTGAGATTTTCCTGCGGTCAACAGCCTCATACGGACGGGCGATAAAATTTGCCGCCCTTGTTTTTACTTCCGTAAATATAATATATTCACCTTTTTGAGCAATTATATCAATCTCACCGCATTTTTGTCTGTAATTGCGTTCAAGAATTTTATAACCGTTTTTCTTTAGGTAACGCTCGGTAAATTTTTCGCCGATGTCGCCTTTTTGCTTTGTTGTAAATAACTTCATAATTATTTATACAGCTTTTTAAGAAAACTTTTGCGGTGGTACGGGCACGGGCCGTATTTAAGAATAGCCTCTCTGTGTACCTTGGTTCCGTATCCTTTGTGTTTATCAAAACCGTACATGGGATATTCTTCGGCATACTTATATAAAAGTCTGTCCCTTGACACTTTTGCAAGGATAGATGCACAAGCAATCGACATAGATTTTGCGTCACCTTTTACAATGCACTCGGCGTCAATGTCAAGCGGCGGAATTTTATTTCCGTCAATCATTGCGTAGTCTGCCTTTATGTCAAGACCGTCAATTGCTCTGCGCATCGCAAGCATTGTTGCATTCAGTATATTGATTTCTTCGATTTCATCAACCGTAGCGTAAGCTATTGAGTATGACAGCGCCTGTTCTCTTATAACATCAAACAAGGACTCACGCTTTTTCTCGCTTAATTTTTTTGAGTCGTTTACACCGTCAATAATTACGCCCTCTGGCAATATAACGGCGGCGGCGCAGACGGGACCAGCGAGAGGGCCTCTGCCTGCCTCATCAACTCCGCAAACCGATTTATAACCTTTTGCAAGCGCCTCTTTTTCAAATTCAAGCCAATCCATTGTTTCACCTTTTATCTTTCGGGCATTTCAAGAGTGATTCTGCCGAGTTTTCCGCTTCTGAATTCATCAAGCAGCATAATTGCGGCTCTCTCTGTATCTATTTCTCCTCCGGAAATGAGCATACCTCTTTTTTTGCCGATTACATTAAGCAATTCGTATGAATCGATTGCGTCAAGGTCAATATCTTCAAGTTTAAATCTTGCAATAAAATCAGCAGGTTTCAAGCTGCGCAAAAAGTCAAGAAGTCGTACGGCGAGAAGCTCCGTATCGAGAATTTGGTCTTTTACAGCACCTGTAAAAGCAAGTCTTTCGCCGACAATCTTATCGTCAAATTTAGGCCAAAGCACACCCGGAGTATCGAGCATTTCTATATTTTTAGCGATTGAATACCACTGATTGCCTCTTGTAACACCCGGTCTGTCCTCTACTTTTGCTCTGTTTTGCTTTGCTACTCTGTTAATGAATGAAGATTTACCGACATTCGGGATACCAACAATCATAATTCTAAGCATCGGGTTTACCATACCCTTTGCCTTAAGTCTTTCTCTGCGTTCGGAAAGCACATTGTTTACAGCAGGAGCAAATTTATTAAGTCCCTTACCGCTTTTGCAGTCAACCGCAATCGCTGTAATTCCCTGTGATGCATAGTAGTCTATCCATCTGCTTGTTGCGGTCTGATTAGCCATATCGCATTTATTCAAAAGCACAACCTTTGGTTTGTTCTGAATAAGCTTTTGTAAATCCGGATTTTTACTGCTTAAGGGTATTCTTGAGTCAAGAATTTCTGCCACTGCGTCTACAAGTTTTAAACTTGCCTGAATCTGTCTTTTGGTTTTGGTCATATGACCCGGGAACCACTGTATATTTTGCATTTTGCTCATTTTATTTTATCAATCCTTATAGTTGTTTATAAATCAGTAAAGATATTTGAAATGGTCAAACGGATAAATCACAAATTGTGCCTTGCCAAGTATCATCGTTTTTGGAATAAGCTGAATACTGCCGCTTCTGCTGTCGAGTGATACGGAACGGTTATCACCCATTACGAACACATAGCCTTCGGGTATGGTGTCGGGAATATTCCAACCGACAGTCGGTCTTATTGTATCGGAGGCAACATATTCTTCGTCAAGTACAATTCCGTCAACTATAACTTTATTATTGTCATAGTCAATTTTTATTGTCTGTCCTTCGGTTGCGATAACTCGTTTTATAATGATTTTTCCGATTTGCTGGTCTGCGTCAACAGCCACAATATCTCCCACCTGCGGTGAGTAAAGAAAGTTTGTAAGTATCGCCCTGTCGCCGTCAAAAAGCGTGTCTTTCATAGATTCGCCGTCGATTGTGACATCTTTTATAAAAAATGTAAATACAACGCTTATAATTGCAAAAAGGAAAATAACCGTTTTGAAAATATCAAATATACAGTTAGGTAATTTTTCTTTGTTTATCTGTATTTTTGTTTTCGAGGTTTTGTTTTTAGATTTCATATATCCTCCAAAAAAATAAAAGCTTATTTCAATTATAAAACAGAAATAAGCTTTTATCAATAGGTCAAATAAAATTTTTAGTAAAGATATTTAAAGTCTGAAAACGGATAAACTACAAATTGAGCTTTTCCTATAACATTGTCTACGCTGATAAGACCGATTCTTGAGTCACGGCTGTCCATAGAAACTCCTCTGTTGTCGCCCATTACAAAAATCATACCGTCCGGAATAACCTCGGGAATTTCGTAATCTGCCTCAACATTACAGAATGTTGACACATCAAGATACGGTTCGTCAATTACAACACCGTCAACAAGGATTCTGTCGTTTTCATAATCAAGTTTAAGAGTCTGACCTGCGGTAGCAATAACACGCTTTACAATCGGTTCGGCGTACTCCTTACCGTGAGAAATTACTATGATGTCATTCGGCTTTGGAGTGTAATTAAAGTTGGTTACAATCAATTTATCACCGTTTTGCAGGGTTTCTACCATTGATGTACCTTTTACATCAACCAACCTGAAAAAGAAGTTAAGACAGAAAATAACTATTACAAGTGCAAATACAATTGATTTTACCCAATCGTAAAAGTTTGATGCGCCGCCGTCTGCCTTTGCCGCAACAAATTTGTTGCTATTCTGCTTGTCTTTTTCGGGATTGCTGAAAGCAATGTAATCTCCGCTGTCCACGACCTCGATATTCTGATTCTGTGTTTCGGCTGTTGTGTTTTCTACAACATTGTTTTCTGTTTCGTTAGTATTTGTTTTATTTTCGCTCAATTTATCCACCTGCTAATAATAAGTAAAGTAAAAAAGGGACTGTAAAAGTCCCTTTCCTTACATTTGAAATTACTTACGGATCTGCTCTTTAACCTTAGCAGCCTTACCAACTCTGTCACGGAGATAGTAGAGCTTGCTTCTGCGAACTTTACCATAACGAATTACCTGCACGTCCTTAACGTTCGGTGAATGGAGCGGGAACACTCTCTCAACACCTACACCGTAAGCAACGCGTCTTACAGTAAATGTTTCAGCAACGCCACTGCCCTTTTTAGCAATAACTGTGCCCTCAAACATCTGAATTCTTTCTCTTTCGCCCTCACGGATGTTTACAGAAACCTTAACTGTGTCACCGACATTAAACTTTGGTGTGGTTTCCTTAACTGAACCGGCAGCAATAGCTTTTAATGCGTCCATTATAATTCCTCCTGTTTTTTCTGACATTCGTACCTTTTCAGTGCAGAGGAATGTCTGCTTCAAAATAACGGTTTTACCGCCATCTGAACCTCGTCATAGGTATGACGGTTTCAAATGCTTATATATATTACCACAAAAGAAAATAAATTGCAAGACTTTTTTAAGTTTATCGCAAATTATTTTGTTATTTTATCGAGCTTTTCAAGATAATTTCTGAAATATTCGGGCAGCTGCGATGTAAATTCAAGGTATTTGCCGCTCCTTGGATGAACAAAGCCGATTTTTCTTGCGTGCAGGCACTGACCTGTAAAATCAACTTTTTCGTTTTTAACCCCGTAAACCAAATCTCCCGATACAGGGTGACCGATGTACGCCATATGCACTCTTATCTGATGTGTTCGTCCCGTTTCAAGAATACATTTTATATGAGTGTAGCCCTTGTATCTTGCAATCACACGGTAATGTGTGACAGCGTGTTTGCTGTTTTTTTCGGTAACGCACATTTTTTTACGGTCATACTGACTTCTTCCTATCGGAGCATTCACCGTGCCCTCATCGTCTTTTAAATTGCCGAAAACAATTGCCTCGTATTCCCTTGTAAAAGAATGTTCCTTAATTTGCTCGGCAAGCGAAAAATGTGCAAAATCATTTTTCGCAACTATCAGAAGTCCGCTTGTATCTTTATCTATTCTGTGGACAATTCCGGGACGAATAACACCGTTTATGCCTGATAACGAATCTCCGCAATGATAAAGCAATGCGTTTACAAGTGTGCCGTCATAATTGCCTGCCGCCGGATGAACGACCATTCCTTTCGGCTTGTTTACAACAAGCAAATCGTTATCCTCGTAAATAATTTCCAAAGGAATGTTCTCGGGTTTTGCCTCATAAGGTACGGGATCGGGAATTTCGAGAGTAATTCTGTCGCCGCCTTTGAGCTTATAGTTTTTACCGACAGAATTTTCATTTACAAAAACTTTGCCCTGCTCAATAAGTTTGGCAGCCGCAGTTCTTGTGAGTGACGGTTCATTGTCGGCAATGTATTTGTCTATTCTTATGTTGCCGTTTTCGGCAACAAATTCAAGTTTTGTCATTTTTCAATTCCTTTTTACCGACTTCTGAAAAAAAGAGTACATAAACCATAAGCAAGACCGTACCGACCGTTATGCAGTAATCCGCAAAATTGCATACGGGCGGAAAGAATGAAAGACTGATGTAGTCAATAACATAGCCGTAAAAAATTCTGTCTATAAGATTGCCTATTCCGCCGCCGACAACAAGCGCAACAGAGGCATAAAAAAGTTTGCTCTTTGGTTTCTTTTTAAACATATAAATTAAGATTGCGGCAATAAGTGCAGTTGTAAGCACTACAAAAATCCATCTGTTGCCTGCAAAACTGCCGAAAGCCACACCGTTGTTTTCCACATAGGTAAAAGAAAGCAGATTGTCAATAACAGACACACTTCCTATTTCTTTGAGATTTGTGCTGACAAAGAACTTTATAATTTGGTCTGCTATTGCCAAAACTATTCCGACCGCAACGGCTATATAAGGCATAAAATTCCCCCATAAAGCTAAATCGGTGCAGCAATACTGTTACACCGATTTAGTATTAAATTTAATTGATTATTTTAAAATGCTGCAGCAACGCTTGCAAAGATGCGGATGTTCGCTGTCTGTACCAACAGTTTCGCTGATAATCCAACAACGCTCGCACTTTTCGCCTATTGCTTTATCAACGGCAATCTCAAGCTCACCGTCATTTTCTGCGATTTCTACGGCAGATACGATGAATGCAGCCGCAAGTTCGGGTTCTGCTTTCTTAAGGAATTCAAGCTTTTCGCCGCTTGCCTTAAGAGTAACCTTAGCCTCAAGTGAGCTCTTGATAGTTTTATCTTTAATAAGACCTTCAAGTGACTTCTTTACATCGTCACGAAGCTGATGAATTTCGTCCCAGAATGACATAAAGTCGGCATCAGTTTCGATTTCAACCTGATTTGGCATCTCATTGAAAATAACATTTTCGGCATTCTCATTTGATGAATGAGGCATATATTTCCAAATTTCATCAGATGTATATGCAAGAATCGGGCTGATCATTCTTGTCATAGCGTTAAGAATGATATAGATTGCAGTCTGTGCAGCCTTTCTTGACTTGCTGTCGCTTTTTTCTGTATATAATCTGTCCTTGAGTACATCAAGATAGAAGTTAGACATATCAATTACGCAGAAGTTTCTGATTGAATGATATACCTGGTGGAATTCGTAGTTATCATAAGCCTGCTTAACCTTTGCAATAAGCTCGTTAAGTTTTACGATTGCCCATTTATCCATAGGCATAAGCTCATTTACAGGAACAGAATCTGTATCAGGGTTAAAGTCATAAACATTACCGAGAATATAACGGGCAGTGTTTCTGATTTTTCTGTATGACTCTGAAATCTGCTTTAAAATTTCGTTAGAAATATGAACATCTGACTGGTAGTCGGTTGATGATACCCAAAGTCTGAGAACATCTGCGCCGTACTTTTCTGTAACATCCTGTGGGCTGATACCGTTGCCGAGCGACTTACTCATCTTTCTCTTCTCTTCGTCAAGAATCATACCATGAGTAAGAACAGCTTTATAAGGAGCAACACCCTCAGTTGCAACAGATGTAAGGAGCGATGATTGGAACCAACCTCTGTACTGGTCGTTACCCTCAAGGTAAAGGTCAGCAGGGAACCGGAGGTTATCACGCTTGCTTACAACGGCTGCGTGTGAAGAACCACTGTCAAACCAAACATCCATAATGTCTTTTTCTTTTTCAAACTCTGTGCAGCCGCACTTTTTACACTTTGTGCCCTCAGGTAAAATTTCTGCAGCTGTATGGCTGTACCATGCGTTTGAACCCTCTTTTTCAAACAAATCTGCAACAGCCATCATTGCGTCATTGTCAATGTGAGCCTCGCCGCATTCCTTACAGAAGAAAATCGGAATAGGTACGCCCCATTTTCTCTGACGGGAAATACACCAGTCTTTTCTTTCCTTAACCATATTTGTAATTCTGTCATGACCCCAAGCAGGAATCCACTTAACGCTGTCGATTGCCTCGCAAGCTTTATCCTTGAAGTCCTCAACAGAACAGAACCACTGGTCGGTAGCTCTGAAAAGGATAGGAGTTTTACATCTCCAACAGTGCGGATACTGGTGAATAATCTTCTTTAATGCAAAGAGGTAACCGTTTTCATCAAGATAAACGGCAATCTTTTTGTTTGCCTCATCAGTTGTAAGACCCGCAAACTGACCAGCCTCTTCGGTAAGTACGCCGTTTGAGTCAACAGGGCAGATAGTAGGAATTTCAGGATAATTCTGGCAAACATTAAAGTCGTCAACACCGTGACCGGGAGCTGTGTGAACGCAGCCTGTACCGCTTTCAAGTGTTACATGATCACCGACAATAACAAGTGACTCTCTGTCAAGGAATGGATGTGCTGTCTTGATATACTCAAGGTCGCTGCCTTTAACTGTGGCAACTACTTCGTAATCTGTAATTTCGGCAGCCTCAAAAGCTGATTTATAAAGCTCTGTAGCCATAACGAGGTATTCGTCACCTGTTTTGATGATTGAATACTCATATCTCGGGCCAACGCAGATAGCTACATTTGCAGGCAATGTCCAAGTTGTTGTTGTCCAAATTACGAACTTAACTTTTGACGGGTCAAGACCGAGATTTGAGAACACACCCTTGTCATCTGTTACTGTAAATTTTACATAAATTGAATGGCACGGATCTTCCGCATACTCAATTTCAGCCTCGGCAAGAGCTGTTTTACATTCAGGGCACCAATAAACAGGCTTTAATCCCTTGTAAATATAACCCTTTGTAGCCATTTTTGCAAACACTCTGATCTGCTCTGCCTCAAATTCGTGCTTAAGTGTGATATAAGGGTTGTCCCACTCACCGATTACACCGAGTCTTTTGAACTGTGTACGCTGATCGTTAATGTATCCTGTAACAAATTCTTCGCACATTTTACGGAGCTCAACGATAGAAATTTCCGCAGAGTTACCGATACCTGCTTTTTTTCTTGCTTTAAGCTCTGTCGGAAGACCGTGAGTATCCCAACCCGGAACATAAGGAGCTTTAAAGCCTGCCATATTTTTATAGCGAACAATAAAGTCCTTTAAGATTTTGTTTAATGCGTGGCCGAGGTGAATATCGCCGTTTGCATATGGAGGACCGTCGTGGAGTACAAATAACGGTTTGCCCTCGTTTACCTCCATAAGCTTTTCATATACCTTATTATCTTCCCATGCCTTAAGAGTTACAGGCTCGCTCTTAGGAAGACCAGCTCTCATAGGAAAGTCGGTTTTTGGAAGATTAAGTGTAGAATTATAATCCTGAGACATTGGTTACACTCTCCATAATTTAAATTTCGATTTCCGATTAATTTCCGATTATAAAATTATTCGGCAGAAACATCATAGTTGTCGCCAAACTTTAAGTGACCGAACTTTGGTGCTTTTTTTTCTGTATTTTTTTCGTTTGCAGCTGCGTTTGTCGAAGAAAGAATTTCGTCTACAGTTTTGTCAGAAACAGCTGCGGTTTCGGCATCAGCCTTTTTTACTTCAACTGCAGCCGGCTTGGCAGGCTGTACTGTTTCCTGCGGCTTTTCCTCTATAACAGGTGCTGTCGGATACTTTTCGTTGAGTTCCTGCTTAGCTGCCTCTAATTCGGCAGCTGTAGGAAGGTCGTTAATCATCTGAATGTGCTTTTTGTAAAGCTCAATAAGCTCACCCTTAAGTTTTACAGCGTCTGACTGAAGAAGAAGGTAGTTTTCCTTCTCTGTTGCAGTCATTCTGTTTGTATCAACCAAAAGCTGCTGTGCCTTTGTTTCAGCCTCTCTTACAATCTTAGATGCCTTTTCCTTAGCCTCTCTGATGCAAGCGTCAGATACTTTCTGTGATGCGAGAAGAGCGTTTCTGACTGTTTCTTCATCTGCACGATACTGTTCTACTCTTGTTGCGAGAACATCAATTTTATGTACAAGGTTAGTTTTCTCTTTCTTTAACTGTTCAAAAGCTACAATGACTTCATCAATAAATGCATCAACATCTTCTGCCATATAGCCCTGGCGGCCGGCTTTTCTGAAACTAACATTCTTAATTTCATCAATAGTAATCATTTAAAGCACTCCTATCTGAAATGTATTACTGAAATTTTATGGCGCCCTTTTTTGGTTACACCCAAAATTTTATCTAACTTAAATTTCCCTTTACCCCGTATTGTAAAGGTATCTCCCTCTTTAACCGTACAGCTTACATTTTGTGTTACCGCAAAGTTAAGAGTTGTTTCTCCCGATAAAATCAGTTTTGCCGTTTTATCCCTCGAAAGTCCGCTTACTGCGGCGACAATGTTGTCGTATCGGAGAGATGAAACCGTAAGACTCATTTCCTCTGTGCCTCTTCCTTGCGGAAGAGAATTAAGATTTGGTTGGACAATTTTTACTCCTGCTCCGCCTACTTTAAAAATCTGCGATTCGATGTAATCTTTAAGCTCGCTTTTTACAAATACAACGGTTCTTCCGTTATCTACCAGAATATCTCCTACCGTGTCACGCTCAATGCCGAGTGACATAAGCGTGCCGAGAAAATCTCTGTGTGTAAGTTTATCGCAAGGTCGGTATTTGAATTCTATGGCAGAAACAGGAAAGGCTGACCGCTCGGGTTCATCGTAAAACACCCCGAGCACCTTTCTTTCACTGCTCTCACATCCGCCGAAGAAAACATAATTTTCAAAGTATATACTCTGCAATACCTTTTGTGCAAGTGCCTGCTGACTCTCGGTTAAAAACTGTGAGAAAACAGGTTTTTGACGGGTAAAGCAAAGCGAAGTCATATCCTCGATTTTGGAGCAGAAAAGCTCATCGTTATCAGAAGTAAACACCGCTGTTTTCTAATTCGTCAAGTAAATCGTCGCCGGTAAGGTCTACATTATTAGGAATGATAATGTATGTATTTGAAGCAACCTTCTTAATCTTACCGTCGTTTGCATAAGCAACACCGCTTAAGAAGTCAAGAATTCTTCTTGCCATATCCTTGTTGGTGTCCTCAAGGTTAAGCACAACTGTGTGTGATTTGATAAGGTCGTCAGCGATTGTGCGTGTTTCCTCGCCAAATCTTTCAGGCTTATAAATACCAACCTGAATCTTAGCCTTAGCGTTAATATTAACAACTTTATTTTTTGAAGTAGGAGCTGCTGCTCTCTCCCTTACAGGCTGCTGTTCCTCAACCTCTTCTTCCTCGTTTTCGTCGGCATAACCGTACTCGTCATACTCCTGCTGATACTCGTCATCCGGAGCATCCCACATACGCTTGAATTTATCCACAAAACCTGCCATTATATTATTTCCTCCTTGAATTATTTACTGTAATCTCTGGCACCGAAAAGTGACGAACCTACTCTTACCATAGTCGCACCTTCGAGTATTGCCTCATAATAATCAGCAGACATACCCATTGACAGTATAGTCATACTTATATTATCTAATTTTTTTGACGATATGTCAATAAAGATATTACGCATATTATCAAAATATTTTGAAATTTTATGTGTATTATCACAAATTGGCGGTATAGACATAAGTCCTTTGACCGAAATTCCCTCCAAATCAGCTATCTGACACAACAATTCATCAAGCTGTTCGGGAACAACACCCGATTTATTTTCTTCTCTGCCTATATTTACTTCAACAAGAACGTCTGTTTTTTTGCCGATTTTTAAAGACTGTTTGGAAATTTCCGACGCAAGCTTTAAAGAATCAACCGACTGTATCAAATCTACTTTGTCAACAATCTGACGCACCTTGTTTGTCTGTAAATGACCTATAAACTGCAAGGATGCGTGTGCAAGGTCATACTTTTCGTATTTTGAAAGCAATTCCTGAACCTTGTTTTCACCGATGTGGTCAAGTCCCAAAGAGATTGCGTAATTGATTACATCGGCGTCAACTGTTTTTGTTGCCGCAAGAAAAGTAATGTCTTCTCTTTTTCTGCCCGATTTTTCAGCTGCCTCGGCAATTCTTTCGTTAATAAGTTTGTAGTTGTATTCTACATCACTTAATGACCTTTCCGTCATACAAATCGTCCCCTTCCGTTATAATCTGATCATACAGCGAAATGGTTTCGCCGCTGAACAATGTACCGTCTGTAGGTGACGAATCGCATAAAACGTAATCGTTACCCGCATAAACGATAGAAATTTCTTTAAATTGCACTTCACTGCCGTAAAGAACATAAACACCCTGAACCTTTTTGCTTTCCTTATGTTCATTGCCTTTATCATCGTATGTGGTCTTTTCTACATAGTCATCGTGAATTGCTTTCTTGCTGACACGAAGTCCTGAGTAGCTTCCCATACCGATTTCCACAGGCTCCTGACGGATTTCGGAAAGTGTAGTGTCCATATATGTACACTGTAAAATCACAAGTGCTTTATCTGAGTTATTGTACTGAACAATTTTATAAATCGAGGCAGGTACCGTATTTGATGATGCGTCGGAAAAATCCACCGTAACATCGTCGCCCCACAATGTAAGGTCTGTTGCCTCGTCAGCGGTAATTTCGCAGGCAATGTACCAGTTAAGACTGCTGATAACCTTGCCGATTGTATTGTCAGGCACACTTGATTTTTTCATATTTTTAAGATTGTCAAGTGTGAGATTACCGATTTTAGAATAATCAAAGCAGTTTTCATAGCCGTCGCAGTTAGCAACAAAATAACCCGCTTTCGGAGCTTTAATGTCCGCAATGCTGTCACCCGATGATTTTTTGAGTTCATTTATTTGTGACTGCAAAGATGCAATTTCGGGTTTAAAACTTGAGGTCTTTCCTGTAAATGACTGGTAGTGATTTACAGAATTGATTATTGAATTGATATTTGAATCAAGTTTGCCGATGTTTGCATTATTTATGTTATACAAAAATGTTTCGATATTTGTTGTGATGTCATTGTTTACGGTTTCAATTCCCTCTGTATTTGAGCGCCTTGTCTGCTCAAGTTTTGTAAGCGCCTTCATACTGTCTTCGAGAGATGCGGCTTTTGTGCGGGCAACTGCGTCTTCTTCCGAAGAAAAAACGCTTGCTACACTGCCGCCCTTTTTAACCTCGTCGCCGTCGTCTACATTGTAAGAAACAACTCCGCCCGAAGTGTTTTTGACGTAGGTTTCATCACGAATAATGTAACCGTTTGAATAAATTTTGTCTGTTACCGTTACCTGCTCTGCGTTTTCGGTAGGAACTACATTGAAATTAGCACTCAGTAATAGGTAAACAACATAAATAATTGCAAGTGCGGTAAGACCTGCAACCAAAATTCTTCTGAACAACAGCTTGTCCATATATCACAGTCCTTTGTCAATTATTGTTTCGGCATATTTTAAAATATCTTCAAATCCGTTGAATTTATCAACCAATATCCAATTTATATCTTTATCACGATTAAACCAAGTAAGTTGGCGCTTGGCGTATCGTCTTGTTTCTCTTTTTAAAATTTCCACACATTCATCAAGCGAGCGTTCACCCGAAAAATACGGAATAAGCTCTTTGTATCCTATCGCCATTTTTGAAGTGGAGCTTAAATCGTTTGAGAGCACCTGCTTTGCTTCGTCGACAAGACCTTTTTCAAGCATTATGTCAACTCTTAGATTGATTCTGTCGTAAAGTTTTTGCCTGTCCTCAAATTTAAGACCGATTTTTATCGGATTGTACGGTGAGCCTTTCAGTTTTGAATTTCTGTTGTGCTCGCTGATTGTTATGCCGGAGGTTTTATAGAACTCGATTGCTCTTATAATTCGCTTTACATTGCGCTGTTCTTTGAGATTTTCTGCTGATTCGCTGTCAAATTCAGCAAGCATATCAAGCAGATAATCAACTCCGTTTTGCTCGTAAAGAGCTAAAAGCTCATTAGAAATCTCTTCGTTTCTTTCCTGTTTTTCAAAAGAAATACCGTTTAAAAGCGAGTCAACATAAAGTCCCGTTCCGCCTGCTATAATCGGCATTTTCCCCCGTGACACAATATCTTCTATACAAGAAGCTGCGTCACTTACAAAATCGGCAACGGAATAAGTCTTGTCGCTTGGAAGAAAGTCTGTTAACCAATGCGGTATGCCCTGCTTTTCCTGTTCATCGGGCTTAGCGGTAGCTATGTTCATTCCTTTGTATATCTGCATTGAATCGGCGGAAATAATCTCTCCGTTATATTTCTTTGCAAGCTCAACCGCAAGCGCCGTTTTGCCTGATGCCGTAGGGCCTACAACAGAAATAAGTTTGATAGGATAATTCAAAAAATCACAACCTGCCAAATTGTTTTTCAATTTCGTACTTTGTCATAACTATGCAGATCGGTCTGCCATGCGGGCAATACTTTATCTGCGGATTTTTTTCTAAAGTCCAGGCAATATCCATCAGCTCCTGCACTGTACTTTTATTGCCTGCCTTGATTGCGGAACGGCACGAAACATTATGATAAAACCAATCCATTTTTTCGGCATAAATATCCTTTTTGCCGCTTGCTATATAACCGCTCATTTCAGCAATACAGTCGGCAATTTCCGTTGCTGCAAGGTATTGCGGTGCAGAGCGCACAAGTAATGTACCGTTACCAAAGTCCTCTACATCAAACGAACACTTTGCAAACATATCAAGATTGCTTACAGCCGCATCATAGTCGATTTTATCAAGCGTAACTGTAATCGGTGTGAGCAGATATTGAACATTTGCTGAACCCGAATCCGCTTTCAACTTTTCGTAAATTATTCTTTCGTGCGCCGCATGTTTGTCGATTATTAAAACTTCGTTATCGTTCTTTTCAACGATTATATATGTATTAAATGCCTCACCCAAAAATCTGAGTTTTGTCTGCTCCTTTGGCAGTTCGGTAAGTGCATCGTTATTATCTGTTTTATTTTCAGAAATTTCTTTTAAAGGCTTAACTTCTTCTTTTGAAACTTCTGTTTCTATAGGAGTTTCCGTGCTTTCGGCAGTTAAATCGTCAACGGTGATTTCTTGTTTCGGTAAACTTTCTTCCTGTTGAGTTGCTTTTAAAATTAACTGCTCGGCTTTTTCAAGTCTTTGCTTGGAAAATTCAGCTTTCTTATTTTCAAGTTCTGAATTTCTTTTAATTGCCTGCTTTGAATAAATATCAAACGGGTTTGACGAATCGGACATTTTTAAGTTGTCAATAGATACAGGCTTTGGTTTTTCGTCTTTTAAATCAAGTTCGTCAAACGGATTGTACGGTTTAGGTTCGGAATTTTTTAATACAGGCTCAATCCGTTCAATCGGTTTTATGGGCTTTTCCGCAGGTGTATTTTCGGCTTTTGCAAAAACTGCCTGCGCATTGTTAAACGGATTTACCTTTTTAATTTCATTAAAAGCGGTGTTTTCTTTAAAATGAACCTGTTTTCTTTCATCGCCTTGCTGTAAGGCTGTTTTTACCGCATGGTAAATTGCATCAAAAACAGGTCTTTCGTTTATAAAACGGACTTCGATTTTTGCAGGATGAACATTGACATCTATAATTTCATACGGTACGGTAAGCTGTAATACAGCGGACGGAAATTTACCGACCATTATCGAACCTTTGTAAGCCTCTTCGAGTGCCGCCATACCTGTTCGTGTTTTTACAAATCTTCCGTTTATAAAGAAGTTCTGCATATTTCGGTTCGGTCTTGAATTAATAGGCTTTGAAATATAACCCTTTACGGTAACGGAATCGAGTGTGTAATCGACGGGAATAAGTCCCTTTGCAAAGTCTTTGCCGAATACGGAATAGATTGCGGACAAAAGTTTGCCATCGCCGAAAGTGCGCAAAACCTGCTTGCAGTCCCTTATAAAAGTAAAGGCAACTTCGGGGTGCGAGAGTACGATTTTATCCATAAGAGCAGAAACCGCATTGCCCTCCGCAACATCTTTTTTAAGGAACTTTGAGCGTGCGGGAATGTTGTAGAACAAATCTCTGATTACAAAGGTTGTGCCTGTCGGGCAACCCGCTTCCTCAAGCGAGATTTCATCTCCGCCCTCTATCTCATAGCAGCTGCCGATTTCTTCATTCTCGTTCTTGGTAATAACCTGTAACCTCGAAACTGCGCTGATAGATGCAAGCGCCTCTCCTCTGAAACCGAGGGTAGAAATCATATCAAGGTCATTTGCTGTTTTCACCTTACTTGTTGCATGGCGCAGAAACGCTTTTTTAATGTCATCTCTGTAAATTCCGCAACCGTCGTCGGCAACACGCATAAAGGTTGTACCGCCGTTTTTGATTTCTACGGTTATGTTCTTCGCACCTGCATCAATGGAATTTTCTACAAGTTCTTTTATAACGGACGACGGTCTTTCAACTACTTCGCCTGCCGCAATAAGTTCCGCTATATGTTTGTCAAGTACATTAATTACACCCATTTTTTCACCTGCCTTTATGTCTTTATACCATTATATCATACCTTTGAGTTCGTAAAGCAGATTAATAGCTTCTATAGGAGTTAAGGTATTTAAATCAACTTCCGAAAGTCGCTCTACAACGGCATTGTCATTTGATATAAGCGACATCTGCATATCTTCACTTTTCTCTTTAATTACCGTCGGCGCATTTGAGCCTGACTCAAGCTCTTTTAAAATCTCTTTCGCACGATTAATAATTGAGTTTGGAAGACCCGCAAGTTTTGCAACTTCAATACCGAAGCTGTCATCTGCGCCGCCCGGTATAATTCTGCGTAAAAATGTAATATCGTCACCACGCTTTTTAACGGCAATGCTGTAATTTTTTACTCCGTCAAGCAAATCCTGCATAACGGTAAGTTCGTGGTAGTGAGTAGCAAACAATGTTTTTGCACCGAGTTTTTTGCGGTCGGCACAGTATTCGAGCACTGCTCTTGCAATGCTCATACCGTCAAAGGTTGATGTGCCTCTGCCGATTTCATCAAGAATTAACAAACTCTTTGAAGTTGCTGATTTAACAATGTTGGCTACTTCGCTCATCTCAACCATAAAAGTCGATTGACCCGAAGCAAGGTCATCGGAAGCGCCTACTCTTGTAAAAATACTGTCAACCACACCGATTGTTGCGCTTGACGCAGGCACAAAACTGCCCATTTGCGCCATAAGAACAATGAGTGCAACCTGTCGCATATAGGTGGATTTACCTGCCATATTCGGGCCTGTAATTATTGCCACTCTCTCGCCTGCACTGTCAAGGTAAACATCATTCGGAACAAACGGAGTGTCATTAAGCAGTGCCTCAACAACGGGGTGTCGGCTGTCTTTTAATCTGATAACGGTTGAAAGGTTCACATCAGGTCGCACATACCTATTGTCTGCCGCAACATTTGCGAGAGAAACAAGCACATCAAGCACTGCAATAGCCTTTGCGGTTTTCTGTATTCTCTCAAGGTTGTCGGCAACCGTTTTTCTTACATTGTCGAACAGAGTGTATTCCATTGCTACCGAACGGTCTTTTGCGCCTAAAATTCTGCCCTCAATATCCTTTAAATCCTGTGTGATATAGCGTTCGCAGTTTGTTAAAGTCTGCTTTCTTATGTAGGTTTCGGGTACAAGGTCTTTGTATGAATTGGTTACTTCAATATAATAACCGAACACTTTATTGTAGCCGACCCTTAGTTTCGGAATACCCGTCTTTTCCCTTTGCTCCGCTTCAATTCTTGCAAGTATGCCTTTAGAATCGTTCATATCGGTAAGCAAAATATCAAGGTCAGGGTTGTATCCTTTTTTAATCATTCCGCCCTCACGCACAGAGAATGGCGGTTCTTCGACTATGGCGGAATCTATCAGATTATAAATATCTTCAAGCAGGTCGATTTCTTTATATACCTTTTTAAGATATTTGGCACTGCAGTCAGCAACCAATTCCGAAAGCTGCGGTAATTTTTGCAGAGCTGCCGCAAGCGAACGGAGCTCCCTGCCGTTTGCCGAGCCGTAAACAATTCTTGTCATAAGTCGCTCAATATCAAAAATACCGCTCAATGCGTCCATAATATCAAGCCTTAGCATATTGTTGTTTACAAGTTCTTCAACCGCCGACTGTCGATTGTTTATAGCCGATACATTGAGCAGAGGATGCTCAAGCCACGAACGAATAAGTCGCTTTCCCATTGCGGTTTTGGTTTTGTCAAGCACCCACAAAAGCGAACCTCGTTTTTCTTTATTGAGCATTGTTGCGGTAAGTTCAAGATTACGCTGTGTGTTGTAATCAAGGTTCATATACTGCTTGTCGCTGTAAAGCTCAATTTTATTTATGCGTTCAAGTCCGTTTTTCTGGGTTTCTTTCAAATAATTTATAAGTGCGCCGATAGCGTTTATAAGCACCTGCGAATCGGCAATACACTGCATTTCTTCCCCAAACTGCATATTTACCGTATCGGTGCAAAGTTTATTGTCAAAACTCTCATCCCGGAGCATTTCAACTCCGGCTGAAAGTTTCGATTTTATAAATGCAGGCAAAGACTTGATTTTAACAATATCTCCGCCTATTAAAATTTCTCTCGGATTATAACTTGCAAGCTGACTTGTAAGAGAATTTACCGAATCACTGCCCGATATTTCGGTTGCGTAAAGCTCGCCTGTTGAAATATCGCAAAAGCAAAGTCCGATTTTTTTATTTTCGGAAAACATACAGCAAATGTAGTTGTTTCTGCCCTCGTCAAGCATACTCGACTCCATTACCGTACCGGGTGTGATAACTCTTATAATATCACGCTTTACAAGTCCTTTTGCCGTGGCAGGGTCTTCGGTCTGTTCGCAGATTGCAACCTTGTAGCCTTTGGCGACAAGTCTTGCAATATATCCCTCACAGCTATGAAAAGGTACACCGCACATTGGTGCCCGTTCAGCCTGACCGCAATCTCTGCCTGTGAGTGTAAGCTCAAGCTCCTTTGACGCAATTTTGGCGTCATCGTAAAACATCTCGTAGAAATCTCCCAGACGGAAGAAAAGAATACTGTCTTTATTCTGCTCTTTAATTTTAAAATACTGTTTCATCATAGGAGATAACTCTGCCAATGTTTTCACACCCTTTCAAGGAAAATCTATCAGCCGCAACCGCCGCAAGTGCTGCAGCTTCCGGAGCATGATGATGTCGAGTAATCGGCTGTTTCGGGGTCTGCGCCCTCTGCCGACTGCTGAACAATGGCAAGAACTCTGTTTGCAACCATATCAAAAGCGTCTTTTGCCTCGTTGTAAGCAATCATATTCTTGTTTGACATAATCTTAGAGTAGTCCTCTCTCATCTGGCTGTTAAGGAGTGCGAGCTTGTCGCTGTCTTTATCTTTTTTAGATGCCTCGTTGTTGATAGACATTCTCTTCATATTAAAATCGCCGATAAGGTTCTGAAGCTCCATATCTGCGTCAGCTTCTGCCTGTGCTTTTTGGAGAGCGATATACGACTCTTCCTGCTGAATAAGTTTGCCAAGCTCTCTTGCCTTTTCAATAATATCCATAATTTTATCCTTTCCTTACACAAGTTCGCCCTTGAGTATCCAATTTCTCGCCTGTGTAATCTTAACATTCTGAAATGTGCCTATAAGGCTCTTATCGCCTTTAAGCTCCACTATTATATTGCCACTTGTTCTGCCGTTTAATTCACCGTTTTTGCCTGTTTCCGATTCAATAAGTACCTTTTCGGTGTTATTAACCATAGACGCGCACCTTTTTGCTGCGATTTCTTCCTGAACATCAAGCAGTTCTCTGAACCATTTTGATTTTTCCTCTGCTGAAATCGGGTCATCCATCTTAGCGGCAGGTGTGCCCACTCTCGGTGAATAAATGAAAGTGAACAAAGATGTAAATTCCACTTCACGAATAAGTGAAAGTGTTTCTTTGAAATCCTCATAGGTTTCACCCGGGAAACCTACTATAATATCGCTTGTGAGCGATACTCCGTCAATTTTTTCTTTGGCATAATTTACAATATCAAGGTATTTTTTTCTGTCATAATGCCTGTTCATCGCTTTTAAAATTCTGTCCGAACCGCTCTGGAAAGGCAAATGCAGATGTTTACTGATATGTGTGCCGTTAGCAATTGTATCAATAAGTTCTTTTGAACAATCCTTTGGATGCGATGTCATAAATCTAAGCCAATAGTCGCCGTCAATAGAATCAATTTCGTGCAAAAGCTGAGCGAAAGTAGGCTTATCGGCAAGAGTTTTGCCGTAAGAGTTTACATTCTGGCCAAGCAAAGTAATATCTTTGTAGCCTGCTGAAATCATCTGCCTTGCTTCATCAAGGATAAGCGACTTTTCACGACTGCGTTCTCTGCCTCTTACATACGGCACAATGCAGTATGTGCAGAAATTGTTGCAGCCGTACATAATTGAAAGCCAGCCCTTGAAGGTGCCGTCACGCTTGACAGGTATACCCTCATAAACCTTTTTGTCATCATTGTCACGCTCATATACACGCTTGCCGTCTGCAAGTGTATGATACAAAAGCTGTGGGAAACGGTGCAGAGAATGAGTACCGAAAACAAGACTTACAAACGGGAAGCTCTTATACATCTTGTTTGCGATATGCTCCTGCTCCATCATACAGCCGCACAAAGCAATGACAATCTGCGGATGTTTTCTCTTTAAAGACTTTAACGCACCGACATTTCCAAAAACTCTGTCCTCGGCGTGTTCTCTGATTGCGCAGGTATTAAAAAGAATAAAATCGGCGTCGTCCACGGTTTCGGAAAATTCAAAGCCCGCTATTTCAAGCATACCTTTAATTCTCTCACTGTCAGCAACATTCTGCTGACAGCCGTAGGTGCGTATATAAGCCACAGGCTTATCGCCACGCTTTCTATCCTGCATAATCTGAGAAATCAATCTCATATATTCAAACTGTTGGTCTGAAATAACATCAGAGGTAACATTACCAAGTATTGTGTTTTCAGGCAAAACAATGCACTCCTAATCCATTTTATTAACTAAAATATTGTATCACAAATTACGGCAATTTTCAATATTTTTCTTAAGTTTTTAATATTTATACAAGTATTATACAGATTTGTACCAATTGCCGTTGTATTCGGGAGTGGTGCCGACGATTATGTTTTGTGCTATTTCAAAATCGGTGGAAAATGTCATATTGCCCGAGTAGTCAAGAGATGTTGTCATAATTTTTGATGTAAGAATAAGACGGATATGGTGAATTGTCTGATTAATTCCCGCCGATTCAAAGGTGCTTACGATTTCAGAGGAAAAACTCCCCGTAAGGTTAAACGATACATTTACCATCGGCCCGTAGTTTGAAAGCACGGTAATATCAGTGAAAGAACCGAGCGGTATGTCGATTTCCACATCGTATATTTTTGCAATTTCCTGCTGTACGCTTAGCATTATATCCGCCTTAAGCTCATTGATTTTAAACGAATCGGTTGTTATTGCCTGCACTTTGCCGTCTTTGGAATATTGTATTTTTGCTAAATCGTCATAGTTATAATTAAAACTTCTTATACTGCTGTTTACAGCCTCGCAAACAGAGTTTACGGAGATAATTTCCGCCTGTATTCTGATGTATTCGCATTTAAATTCCGCAAGCTGTTGTTCACAGAAAACTATAATTAAAACGAGCACTAAAACTATCGACAAAAAAACACATTTAAGCCTTTTAAATTTTATCTTCTTTCTCTTGTAAAAAAGCAAAAAAACACCCCTCGATATTCTATACGAGAGGTGTAAATTTTGTTAATATTATTCTTCCGAAGAATTACAATTGCTGCCGCAACCCTCGCAGTCAGCCGGGTCACACTCTTCGCCGTCAAAGATGTCAGAGAAGTCAAACTCAAGAAGTTCACCGCAGTTAGGGCACTCAATTTCGCCCTCAAGGAGAACATCCTCGGATACATTAAGCTTTTGACCGCATGAATCGCAAGTCACTTCATAAAAAACATCGTCTTCGTTTTCTTCGTCATCTTCATCGTCATCATAGTCAAAGTCATCATCTTCGCCGTAAAGCTCTGTTTCAGCCTCTGCAAGATCCTGGTCAATCTCATCAACCTGAGCCGAAAGCTCATCATAGAGGTCTTCCATATCTGTTACAGAATATGACATATCGTCAAGAAGATCGATAATTGCGTTCATAACCTTAACTTCCGGTTTTGATTCATCAAGGTTTAAACCTTCGCAAAGTCCGCGAATATAAGCAATTTTTTCTGTTAAATTCATAATAATTCCTCCGCAAAGCGATTAAGCTCTGCCCATATACTCACCGGTTCTTGTGTCGATCTGGATTGTTTCGCCCTCGTCAATAAAGAGAGGAACCTTAATCTCAGCACCTGTTTCAAGAGTAGCAGGCTTTGTAGCGTTGGTTGCTGTATCACCCTTAAAGCCTGGGTCAGTCTTTGTAACCTTAAGCTCTACAAAGTTAGGCGGCTCTACACCGAATACGCTGCCCTTGTAAGAAAGAACCTTACAAACCATATTCTCTTTAACGAACTTAAAGTTGTCGCCGAGAACGCTCTTGTTAATCGGGATCTGCTCCCATGTTTCTGTATCCATAAAGTAATAAAGATCACCGTCTGAATAGCTGTACTCCATATCCTTTCTGTCAATAAATGCAGTAGGATATTTATCGTTAGGGTTAAAAGTCTTTTCAACAACCGCACCTGTAATAACATTTCTGATCTTTGTTCTTACGAAAGCGGCACCCTTACCTGGCTTTACATGCTGAAATTCGATGATTGATACAACCTGACCATCCATTTCAAATGTAACGCCGTTTCTGAAATCACCTGCTGATATCATAAGTAATACCTCCTAAAATATACATAATTACAGCAAAATAATCCTTGCCATTATGTGTCATATGCTATTATACATAAAAAATAAACAAATTGCAAGCATTTTAAAGAATTATTAGTTCTTTTGGCAAAGATACAAAGTTATTATAGCCGTTTTCTGTTACATAAAGCATATCTTCAATTCTAACACCGAATTTATTCGGAATATAAATTCCCGGCTCATCGGTAATTACCATACCCTCTTCAATGACAATATCGCCTCTTGGAGAAACATTTGGCAACTCGTGAATTTCAAGTCCTACTCCATGTCCCGTTGAATGGCCAAAGCACTCACCGTAACCTGCTTCTGTAATTATATCTCTTGCAATTTTATCAATTTCAGAGCAAGTTTTGCCTGCCTTTACTTCATCTAACACGGCAAGTTGAGCCTTTAATACAATATTGTAAATCTCTCTTTGCTCATCTGTGGCAAAATTAACCGCAACGGTTCTTGTCGTGTCGGAATGATAGCCGTCATAAACAGCCCCGAAATCCATAGTAAACAAATCTCCCGATTTAACAACATCGTCACTCGGTACGCCGTGTGGCAACGAAGTTTTACTGCCTGTGATTGTTATTAAATCAAAAGAAACTCTTTCCGCACCGTACTGCTTCATCAGATATTCAAATTCAACTGCGATTTTTCGCTCGCTGACACCGGGTTTGATGTAATTTAAAATTTCATTATATGCCTTTTCGGCAATCTGTTGAGCCTTTAAAATTTTGTCAAACTCCGATTTATCTTTAATAATTCTGATGTTTGAAACAGTCTTATCAAGCGCACTGTCACAGTAAAATTCAATTCCCTTTTCGGCAAAATGCTCTTTGTACAAATCATTTTCCGCAACGGTAAATGTATCTGCCTCTGCAACAATTTTTGTGACACATTCTTTTTTAAGAATTTCGCTTATATCCGCAATCAGCTTTTTAAAGCAGATTACTTCACAGCCGACTGCGAATTTCTGTGCCGCCTCAAAGTATCTGAAATCCACAAGCAAATATGCTTTGTCGCTTGTCAGTAAAAATACACCCTCGCTGTGATGAAAGCCGCTGAAATATCCGACATTGATTTCATTTTTTATTAAAACTGCGGTGTCGGGTGATTTTATAAAAGCTCTTAACTTTTCTGTTCTCAAGCTGTTCATTACTTCATCAAGTCCTTTAAAGCTGTAATTGCAAGGAAGTAGCTGTTTTTGCCAAAGCCTGCAATCTGTCCTGCGCATACAGGTGCAATTACAGATGTGTGTCTGAATTCTTCCCTTGCGTGGATATTTGACATATGCACCTCGACAAACGGAATCTTTACACAAGCAATAGCATCTCTTAATGCATAGCTATAATGTGTAAGAGCGCCCGCATTTATTACCGCACCGTCAAAGTTTTCTCTTGCGGCATGGATTTTATCAATAAGGTCGCCCTCGTGATTTGACTGATAAATCTCAACAGAAAAGCCCTGCTCATTTGCAAATGCCTTAATCTGCTCGGAAATGCTTTGAGCGGTTTCCTCTCCGTAAATGCCTTTTTCTCTTACTCCTACCATATTAAGGTTAGGTCCTAAAATAACAAGAATTTTTTTCATTTTTATTCACCAAATTTCCTGATAAAATGACAAAAAGCGGACAGTAAAAACTGTCCGCTTATTTTGATTACCTGAATTTTCTCTTACGAGCTGCTTCGGACTTCTTTTTACGCTTTACAGAAGGCTTTTCATAAGCTTCTCTCTTGCGCACCTCAGCAATAACGCCAGCTCTTGCACACTGCTTTTTGAATCTTCTTAAAGCACTCTCAAGAGATTCGTTATCCTTAAGTCTGATTTCTGCCATCTATCTTCCCTCCCATCTGCCATTTGGCATGGGTAATTTGCATATGTTGCATTTGATATTATACAATAAACAATTCTTATTGTCAATAGAAATGTAGAAATTTAGGGAAAATTAAGTAAATTTATAAATAAAATAAAAATTATGGCTTAACTACAAGGTTTACAAGCTTATTAGGAACATAAATTTCTTTGATGATATTCATATTCTCTATAGCTTTAGCCACATTTGCGTCTGCCTTTGCCATATCAAGAACTGCGTTCTTTTCTGACTCAACAGGAATGTTAAGCTTTGTCTTAATTTTACCGTTTACCTGTACAACGATTTCTATTGTTTCGTCTTTGCACTTAGCCTCATCGTACTCAGGCCATTTCTGCTCTGCTACTATACCGTCGCCGAGTTTGCACATTTCAAATACTTCTTCTGTAACATGCGGTGCAAACGGGTTAAGGAGAATTGTGAAGATTCTAAGTTCTTCCTTAGTGATTGCGCCTGTTGCAGTAATATCATTGATAAGTGCCATAAGTGTTGCGATTGCGGTGTTGAACTTAATGTTCTCAATGTCATCGCCGACTTTTTTGATAGCCTTGTGGAATGATGATTCAAGTTCCGGACGGATGCCGTCTGCATCGTTAAGAATTGTCTGGAGGTTGTAATAACGCTCAATAAATCTGCGGCAGCCTCTGATGCTTGACTGGCTCCAAGGAGCGGCCTTTTCAAAGTCGCCGATAAACATTTCGTAAAGACGGAGTGTATCTGCACCGTATTCGTCTACGATTTCGTCAGGATTTACTACATTTCCTCTTGACTTACTCATCTTCTCGCCGTTTTCGCCGAGAATCATACCGTGTGATGTTCTCTTTGCGTATGGCTCGGGAGTATTTACAACACCGATGTCGTAGAGGAATTTATGCCAGAAACGGCTGTAAAGCAAGTGGAGTGTAGTGTGCTCCATACCGCCGTTGTACCAGTCAACAGGTGACCAATACTTGATAGCCTCTTTTGATGCAAGCGCCTTGTCATTGTGCGGGTCCATATATCTTAAGAAATACCATGACGAACCTGCCCACTGTGGCATTGTATCGGTTTCACGCATTGCCTTGCCGCCACAGCACGGGCAAGTTGTTTCAAGCCAGTCTGTCATTTTAGCAAGCGGTGATTCGCCGTTGTCTGTAGGCTCATATGATTCTACCATAGGAAGTCTGAGTGGGAGTTCACTTTCGTCAATCGGAACATAACCGCACTTGTCGCAGTGAACAATCGGGATTGGCTCGCCCCAATAACGCTGACGGGAGAATACCCAGTCACGAAGTTTGTAGTTTACCTTTGAGTGACCTTTACCCTCTGACTCAAGCCAAGAGATAATCTTTTTCTTAGCTTCGTCAACAGTAAGACCGTCAAGCATACCCGAATTAACCATAATACCTGTTGCACAGTCTGTATAAGCCTCTTCCTGCACATTGCCGCCCTTAACAACCTCAATGATAGGAAGGTCGAATTTCTTTGCAAATTCCCAGTCACGGGTATCGTGAGCAGGAACAGCCATAATAGCGCCCGTACCGTAAGATACAAGTACATAGTCGGAAATAAAGATAGGAATTTCCTTGTTGTTCACAGGGTTAATAGCTTTAACGCCCTCAACAAGAACACCTGTTTTGTCCTTGGCAACCTCTGTTCTTTCAAAGTCGGACTTTCTTGCCGCAGCTGCCTGATATTCACGGATAGCGTCAATATTAGATAGCTTGTCTGCCCACTTTTCAATGAGAGGGTGTTCCGGAGAAATTACCATATATGTTGCACCGTAAAGAGTATCTGCTCTTGTGGTGTAAATTGTAAGCGTGTCGCCTGTGGTTGTCTTGAAATCAACCTCTGCGCCCGTACTTCTGCCAATCCAGTTCTTCTGCTGTGCCTTTACTCTTTCAGGATAATTTACAAGGTCAAGGTCATTGATAAGTCTGTCTGCGTAAGCTGTAATCTTAAGCATCCACTGTGACTTTACCTTATGAACAACCTCACTGCCGCAGCGCTCGCAAACGCCGTTTACAACCTCTTCGTTTGCAAGAACGCACTTACACGAAGTACACCAGTTTACATTCATTTCCTTTTTGTAAGCAAGACCTTTTTTGAAAAGCTGAATGAAAATCCACTGTGTCCACTTGTAGTAGTCAGGGTCGGTTGTATTAATCTCACGGCTCCAGTCAAAAGAGATACCGAGTGATTGAATCTGCTTTTTAAAGCGGGCAATATTTTGCTTTGTAACGATTTCGGGATGAATATGGTTTTTGATTGCGTAGTTTTCGGTAGGAAGACCGAATGCGTCCCAGCCGATCGGATAAAGTACATTGTAGCCCTGAAGTCTGCGCTTTCTTGCTACGGTGTCAAGTGCCGTATAAGGTCTTGGATGACCTACATGAAGTCCCTGTCCCGACGGATAAGGAAACTCAATAAGAGCATAGAATTTTTCTTTTTCAGAGTTGTTCTCTGCGTGGAAAACGCCCTTATCTTCCCAAATTTTTTGCCATTTGCCCTCAATGGGCTTATGATTATATTTCAAAATTGAGTCCTCCTCAAGATTTATTAGTCAACAATATCGGAAATGTCAATTTCCTTACCGTCCTGCCAGAGTCTTTCAAGGTCGTAAAACTCTCTTGCCTCGTCTGAAAAAATATGAACGATAACATCGACATAGTCAAGCAATATCCATGAATTTGAACGGTAGCCCTCGATATGACTTACAGAAATGCCTGCCTCGTCAAGCTGATACTCAACCTCGTCCGCAATAGCTTTTACATGGGTTGAGCTTGTACCTGTCGCAATTACCATATAGTCTGCAAGCGAAGAAATATCGCCAATTTCGATTAACTTGATGTTAAGACCTTTTTTGCTGCTTATAGCCTTAGCTGTCAGAATTGATTGCTCGTAAGAATTCATTTGGCTGTTCCTTTCGTTGAATTATTTATTACAATTTCGTTGTAACAGGCAAGGGCGTCGGGGTGAATTATCATTGCCCTTTTAGACAAGTCTTTTAAAGTGAACTGCAATCCGTACAGCATTGCGTTTTCAAGAGATTTGCCTGCCTTTTTGCGCATTGTTTTTATGCCGCTATAATCTCTTTCGGCAGAAGTAAAATCCGCTATAAAAATTATTTTTTCAAGCAAAGACATACCTGCTCTGCCTGTGGTGTGGTATCTTACTGCGTTTAAAATATCTTCGTCTGTAATTTTAAGAATATCACGAATATACACACTTCCGCTTATACCATGCCACAGCTTTGTCGATTTTTCCTGCACATTATCTAAAATTATACCACCATCTGTCATAATTTGCAACTGTTCTTCTTTAGGTGTTTCTTTGGTAATGTCGTGCAGTATGCCTGCAACGGCTGCTTTTTCGGTATCCGCACCGTATTTTTTTGCAAGTCTTACAGCCTCTTTAGAAACATTTACGCTGTGCGTATAGCGGTAATCGCTCATTCTTGATTTTATAAGTTTCTTATATTCGTCTGAATTCATAAAATCACACCCTGTATAAATTATTTTCCTTAATATAATTAAAAACCCTGCTGTCAATCAGATTTTCCAATGCCGCACCGTTGTCGATGTTGTCACGCACATAGGTTGACGAAACCGTTAAAACCGAGTGATTAAGTATAATCGCTTTTGCACCCATTTTTTTGAGAACATTATCGTAATGTTCTTTAAGTTCGGATACGCTGTCATCATCTCTCGGAATGGCGATTACGGTAGCAAGCCTGAAAATTATTTCAGGATTTTTCCAATTTTGCATAGATAAAAACATATCTGCGCCGACGATAAAATAAAAATCATCGTTTTCGTTTTGACTTTTTAAAAGCTGCAATGTACGGTAAGTGTAACTTTTGCCCTCTAATTTTATTTCAAAATCGGATACTTCCACATACGGAAGTTCGGCACTTGCAAGGCGGCACATATTAAATCTGTGCTCGCACGAAACAAGGTTTGCGCTTTCTTTATGCGGCGGCACAAAAGTAGGCATAATAATAACCTTATCGAGTTTTGCGGCATCGTGGCTGTACTTCGCCATTTGAATGTGACCGTTGTGTATTGGGTTAAAAGTACCGCCGAGTATTCCTATTCTGCTCATTTTCTTCTGTTCTTAGGGAGAACAATTTTAGGCTCGTCCTCATTCTTTTTATAGAGAACAAATTTTGAACCGATAACCTGTACAACTTCCGCACCGCATTTTTCGGCGATAAGTTCGGCAGCTTCTCTTGAAGAATAACCGCTGTTCTCAAGCACTTTGCCCTTTATAAGCTCTCTTGCCTTGAGTGCATCGTCTGCCTGCTTTACAATGTTATCTGTGATTTCACCCTTACCGATCATAAGGATAGTTTCAATAGGATTTGCAAGACCACGAAGGTATGCACGCTGTTTACTTGTGAGCATTTAACTGCTCCTTTCTGAAATTTATATAAATTATTTGTCAAATCTGTTTTTCAGTTCAGCCTGTAACTTGCGTAAAGCAATTCCTCTGTGGCTGATTTTGTCTTTTTCTTCGGCTGTAAGTTCGGCAAAGCTTTTTCCGTTGCAGTCAAAAATCGGGTCATATCCAAAACCGCCGTTGCCGTTCGGAGTATGAGAAATTGTACCGTTGCATATGCCGTCAACTTCAATTTTTTCTTTGTCGGATAAAATACAGCAGATTGCTGATGTAAAATGCGCTGTTCTCTTTTCGTCGGGTACACCCTGCATTTCTTCTAACAATTTAGTGTACTTTTCTTCGTCAGTGGCATTTTCTCCGCAGTATCTTGCGGAATACACACCCGGTCTGCCGTCAAGTGCGTCAACCGATAACCCTGAATCATCGGCTATGGCAGGCATACCCGTTGCTTTGAAAGCGGCATTTGCTTTTATAAAAGCGTTTTCGGCAAAGGTTGTACCTGTTTCCTCAACTTCGCCGAGGTTTACACCTGCCTCTTTTGCGGAAACCGCATCTATGCCGAGGGGCTTTAAAATTCTTTCAAGTTCTTTTAATTTTTTTGCGTTATTGGTTGCAATGATAAATTTCATACCGCACCTCTTAATTCTGCGCAAAGAGAGCCTTTGCAAAGTCCTCTGCATCAAACGGCTGTAAATCGTCTATCTGCTCACCTACGCCGATGTATTTAACAGGAATACCGAGTCCCTCTTTGATTGCAAGTACAACGCCGCCCTTGGCTGTACCGTCAAGTTTTGTAAGAACAATACCCGTAATGCCTGTTGCAAGGCTGAACTGCTCAGCCTGATTAACGGCATTCTGTCCTGTGGTTGCATCAAGTACAAGTAACTTTTCTTTCGATGCGTCCGGCAGTTCTCTGTCTATAATTCTGTTGATTTTTGCAAGCTCGTCCATAAGGGGTTTTTTATTGTGAAGTCTGCCCGCCGTATCGCAGATAATAACATCTGCGTGTCGTGCCTTAGCGGCTGAAATGGCGTCATAAATTACAGCGGCAGGGTCGCTGCCCTCGTTCTGCTTTATTATTTCACAGTGACTTCTGTCTGCCCAAATTTCAAGCTGCTCGATAGCTGCGGCTCTGAATGTATCGCCTGCGGCAAGGATAACTTTTTTGCCCTGTTTTGTAAGGTGATTTGCAAGTTTTCCTATTGTGGTTGTTTTACCTACACCGTTTACACCTATGACAAGGATAATAGACGGTGTGGTTGAAAGGTCGAGTTCTTCTCCGCCTCTCAACATATCGGAAACAGTTTCTTCAAGAAGTCTGTGAATTTCATTAGGATTTTTAATACCCTCTTTTTTAACTCTCTTTTTAAGCTCTTCACATATTTTTTCGGCAGTCGGTACGCCTACATCGCCCATTACAAGCAACTCTTCGAGTTCTTCAAAAAGTTCATCGTCAATCTTGGTAAAAGATTTGAGCATTGAGTCAATCTGACCGATAACCGCATCTCTTGTCTTTTTTAAACCTTCTTTAATTTTATTAAAAAAGCCCATAAAATCATCCCTTCATTAGTTAGCCTTAATGCCGAGTTTTTCGGCAATCTCGGTAGAACGCAGTTCAAGCAGTTTGGATACACCCTCGTCCTGCATAGTAACACCGTACAGTACATCTGCTTCTTCCATTGTGCCTCGTCTGTGAGTAATACAGATAAACTGCGTTGTATGGGTTAAATTTCTCATATAGTTTGCAAAGCGGTCAACATTTACATCATCAAGCGCCGCCTCAATTTCGTCCATAACGCAGAAAGGTGCGGGTCTGACTTTCATAATCGCAAAGTAAAGCGCTATGGCAACAAGTGCTTTTTCACCGCCCGACAGTGCGTCAAGATGAACAACGATTTTTCCGGGCGGATGTACAATAATGTCGATGCCACTGTTGAGAATATCCTCCGGCTCTGAAAGCGAAAGCGATGCGGTACCGCCGCCGAAAAGTTCTTTGAATGTGAAAGTGAAGTTTTTATTGATTTCTTCAAAACTCTCTACAAACACTTCTTTCATCTGTTTGGTAAGGTCGGTGATAAGTCGCTCAATTTCTCGTTTTGACTTTTCCACATCGTTTACCTGTGTGCTCATAAATTCAAAGCGTTCGGAAACCTCTTTGTATTCTTCAATTGCGGATACATTTACATTTCCGAGATTTTTAATTTTCTGCTTTAATTCGTTAAGCCTTTTCTGAGCTGCATTGGAGTCGGGAATTTCTATCGCCTGTTCTTCCGCTTCACGCTTTGTAAGCTCATATTCTTCCCAAAGCTTGGAAATTATATTATCGTACTGATTTTGCAAGTTGATTTTTCTTTCTTCAAGTCTTGAAAGTTCTCTGCCCGATACCTCTCGTTCCGATGTTTTGTCACGCTCAAGCGTTCTTAATTCAACACTTCTCATTTCGTAAGTATCTTTTTCACAATTAATACTTGAAATCCTTGCGTTGTGCTCTGCAATTCTCTCTGACTTGTCTTTTATTTGAGCCTCAAGTTCGTCGATGTTTTTCTGAATCAAAGCATTTTTGTTTTTATAGTCCTCAATTTGTGCATTGAGTTCTCTCTGCTTTTCTCCGAAGTTATTTGATGAATTTTCCGCAAAAAGGATTTCGGAATTGAGTGCGTCAATATCCTTTTGAGCGGTTACAATTTCAAGTCGCACATTCTGTAATTGAGATGCAATTTCTTCTCGCTCCTCAATCATTTTGGCACGACTGCCCGTAATGCTGTTTACCTTTTCTTCTGCCTCGGAAATTCTGCGGTTAAGCTGTGCCAGCTGTTCGCCTGCATTTTTTCTGTCCTCTGACAGGATATTTACTTTATTTGTATATTCTTCAATCTGTTTATCAAAATTTTGCAAAGCAAGTTTTGAGTTTGAAAGCTCGTTTTCGCACGCTCTGCTTTCGGCTTCCATTCTTGCAAGGCTTTGTTTCTTGTTTGAAAGGTCTGCTCTTGTACCGAGGAGTTCCGCCTCAACGGCGGCATAATCCTGTGCCGCCTCACTGCACAATCTCTGTGCCTGCGCAGACTTTTCTTCAATGGCTTTTGTCTGTTCTTTTAAATCTTTAATTTCACTTGCACGGCTTAGCAAACCTGTATTTCTGTTGAGCGAACCGCCTGTGAGCGAACCGCCCGCATTTACAATCTGTCCGTCAAGTGTAACGATTTTAAAACGGTACGAATATTTTTTGGCAATCTCGACTGCGGAATTAAGATTGTCTGCAATTACAATTTTGCCGAGCAAAGATGATAAAATATTTTTGAATTTGTTATCGCAGCTGCAAAGGTCGCTTGCAACACCGATAAAGCCATAGTTTGCTTCAAGTCCGTTTTCTCTAAGTTCTCTTGCCTTGATTGTATTAAGCGGCAGAAAAGTTGCTCGTCCGCCGTCCGATGATTTAAGATAAGCAATAGCCGATTTAGCGTCGCTTTCGGTTTCCGTAACAATGTTTTGCATTGCCGCTCCGAGTGCGGTTTCAATTGCAACACCATACTTTTGTGGTACGGAAATTACTCGGGAAACAGGGCCGCACACACCTTTTAATCTTCCGCTTTTAGATGCGTTTACCACAACTTTAACGCTCTTTGAAAAGCCTTCGAGGTTGCGTTCGAGATTTTCAAGGAAGTTGATTTTTCTTATATGTTCCTTGCTGTCAAGCAAAAGTCTGTCGCTTTCAGCCTTGTAGCTGTCACGCTTGTGTGCTTTTGATTGCAATTTAAGTTCAAGTCCCTGAATTGAATTTGTAATTGATGTAATTTCTTCCCGCAGATTTGTAAGATTTGTTGTGTATTCTTCGGAAATTTCTTCAAGCTCGTGTACTCTTGCAATTCCGTCTTTGTTTGCGGTTGTAAGGCTTTCGATTCTTTCTTCAAGGTCGGAAATTGAGCTTTCCGCCGTCATATCAATTACCCTTGCATCGGCAGACTTCGTTGTAAGCATAGAAAGTTCGGAAGTAAGCTGTTGCAGTTTGTCGCCGCTCTTGCCCGTATCAAGGTTGATAACATTCAGCTTTTCGGAAAGTGCGGTATATTCTTTCTGCTTTTCAATTATTTTTGTGTCAAGTTCAGCGATTTTCTCGTTCTTTTCCGCAATTTGAGTAGAAATAAGCTGTGAATTTTGCTGTGCGTTTTGGATTTCGTTTTCAACACGCTTTATGTTTTCTTCGTTATGAAGAATATCGTTCTTTGAAACCGAAAGCTGTGAACGCATATCGGAAATGAGTGCATCAAGTTCTGAAATAAGATGTCTTACTTCGTCGGATTTTACGGCAAGCTGTCCGTTTTTCAGATATATTTCTTCCGACTCTTTTTGAATCTGCTCGAGCATTTTTTCGGCATCATCATATTGTGCGTGAGCAATAGCGATTTTTTCGTCCTGTGTTTTAAGCGCCGCCTGACTTTTGTCAAGGGTAAGCAACCAAAGCGCTATTTCAAGTCCACGCTTTTCTTCGGAGTATTTTAAAAATTCCTGTGCTTTTTCCGATTGCCTTTTAAGAGGACCGACACGCTCTTCAAGTTCTGTCACGATGTCACGCAGTCTTAAAAGGTTTTCCTCCGTGCTTTTCAGCTTTCGCTCCGCATCTGTTTTTCTGTAGCGATAGCGTGAAATACCTGCCGCCTCTTCAAAAATTTCTCGTCTGTCCTCGCCTTTTGAAGATACAATGCTGTCGATTTTACCCTGTCCTATCATAGAGTAACCGTCACGGCCAAGACCTGTATCCATAAAAAGCTCGTTAATGTCTTTTAGTCTGACCTGTGCTTTGTTAATGAGATATTCGCTCTCACCGCTTCGATAATAACGACGAGTAATTGAAATTTCGTCGCCGTCGTATGCCAGCACTCTGTCTTTGTTTTCTATGTTAAGCGAAACTTCGGCATAGCCGAGTTTTTTTCTTTTGTCGGTTCCGTTAAAAACAACATCTTCCATCTTTGAACAGCGCAAGCTCTTTGGAGATTGCTCGCCGAGCACCCAACGGATAGCGTCACTGATGTTGCTTTTGCCTGAGCCGTTCGGACCTACAACAGCGGTAATGCCCTGCTCAAAAGATAATTTAGTTTTATCAGGAAAGGTTTTAAAGCCTTGAATTTCAAGTGATTTTAATCGCATTTATTACCTCTGTTTTATGTAGATTTCGTATTCGTCAAGACTTTGGTCTGTCTTGATTTTCAGCTTGTAACCCATATTGTTAAGTCTGAATATGTTTGATTTATTCTGTCCCGCAAGTTTTGAAACCGAATGAGGATTTACATATGCCTCAAAAAAATCAACCTCTTTGTCGGGATAATTTTTAATCAGTTTAGTTATTTTATCAAAAAAGATTTTGTTTTCGCAAAGTTCTTTAAATGCAGGGTGATAATTATTGCCGAGGCTGTTATTTTCAAGACTTTCGGAATAATGAAGTCCGAGCCTTATAATACGGATGTTTTCGCTTTTAATTTTTAAAATGAGCTTTGAGCAAAGTTCAACCGATTGCTCAAGTGTGTAAGGAATAAACTTTTTACTGTTATAAAGATTTGCAAGTTCGGTATCCTGCATAATAACAGTCGGATATATCCTTACAGTATCCGGTCTGAGCTTTATAAATTCATCGGCAGTATAAATGTCTTTATAAAAATCAGAACCGTACAGTCCCGTCATCATCTGCAGTCCGAGTGATATGCCGTATTTTTTTATAATGCGGCAGGCATTTCTTACATCATCCGCCGTATGTCCTCTTTCATTGAGTTTAAGCACTTCATCATCCATAGATTGAGCGCCGAGTTCAATTGAAGTTACTTTATAGCTTTTCAAAAGGCTTACAATTTCATCGTCAATGCAGTCGGGACGGGTAGATAACCGAATACCTTTAAAGCTGTTGATAAACGGTTTGGTCGCATCTAAAAGTTCGAGCATATATTCTCTGTCAATTGCTGTAAAACTGCCGCCGAAAAATGCAATCTCCGCCTCTTTGGTATTTTCTTTTAAAGAATCTACGGCGATTTTTACGGCATTTGTCACATCATCGGCATTTGGCTGATACGCTTGCCCCACAATGTTTCTTTGATTACAGAAAGTGCATTTGTGAGGGCATCCGTTGTGCGGTATAAAAAGCGCCACATTAGAATGTTTAATAACCCATCAACTCCAGTGCTTCTCTTGCCGCCTGCTGTTCAGCCTCTTTTTTGCTTTTTCCGCCGCCTTTGCCTATAACATTGCTGTTAAGGTGAACCTCTACGACAAAGTGCTTGTTGTGGTCGGGGCCCGATTCGTCAACGAGTACATATTCGAGCAATTCCCCGGGATTTTTCTGAATAATCTCCTGTAAAGTGGTTTTGTAATCGTTTACGGGTCTTTTCTTTGATGCCTTAATCGCAGGGATTACAAAGTTAAGAATATGCTTAGAGGCAGGCTCGATTCCGCCGTCAATATAAATAGCCGCAATCAGCGCCTCAAATGCATCCGAAAGTATTGACGGGCGTTCTGCACCGCCGTTGTGGCGCTCGCCTTTGCTCAAAATAAGATACTTACCCAGTCCGAGTTGTTTTGCAAATACGAAAAGGCTCTTTTCACATACAAGCGAGGCTCTTAGTTTGGTAAGCTCGCCCTCCGGAAGCTCGGGGCAGTTTTTGAAAATGTAGTCAGAAACTACAATTGAAAGAACCGCATCACCTAAGAATTCAAGTCTTTCGTTATATTTGATATGTTTTGATTTGTGTTCGTTTGCATAAGAAGAATGTGTGAGTGCCTCTTCGAGCAAACTTATATCTTTAAATTTATAGCCGATTTTATTTTCAAGTTCCTGCACTTAAATCAGTCCTCCGAATTAATAACCTTTGAAATTTCACCGATCGCATCAGCAAGCACGTAATCTCTTGAAAGTCTGATTGCGTTTTTAACGGTGACGGCTTTTGCACTGCCGTGCGCCTTGAACACAGGTTTTGATGCACCCAAAACAGGCGCACCGCCGTATGTGTTGTGGTCAAGTTTTTTCTTAAGTTTTTTTATATCGCCGAGCACGAGCGAAGCCGAAAGTTTGCCTTTAAGACTGCCTGTAAACAAGCTCTTGATCTCGTTCATAACAACCATTGCAACACCCTCATAGGTTTTTAAAATAAGATTGCCTGTAAAGCCGTCGCATACCACAACATCGCAAATTCCCTGCGGAATATCTCTGCCCTCAACATTGCCGACAAAGTTTAAATTGCTTTCTTTCAAAAGCTGATATGTAGTTTGATAAAGCTCTGTTCCTTTGTGATCTTCGGTGCCGACATTTGCAAGGCCTACCCTTGGGTTATCAATCTTCATAACTCTGTTCATATAAATTGAGCCCATTACCGCAAATTGAACGAGCATTTCGGGACGGCAATCTACATTTGCACCGCCGTCAACAAGCATAAAGAAACCGTTTGCGGACGGCATAACGGGAGAGAATGCAGGTCGTTTAATGCCTTTAATTCTCTTAACCGCAAGAGTTGCACCCATACAAAGAGCACCGCTGTTGCCTGCGGAAACAAAAGCGTCACCCTCGCCGTTTTTAAGCAAATTAAATCCTACAGCCATTGAGCTGTCTTTCTTTGATTTAAGAACCGCATCGGCATGGTCGTCCATAGTAATAACTTCTGTGCAGTGATGAATTTCTATTCTGTCAAGAGATATATTATTGTCATGTGCAACCTTAAGAATTTTACCCTCGTCGCCTGTGAGAATAATTGATAAATCGTCAAATTCCGCAACAGCCTCCGCACAACCCTTGATTATTTCAAGCGGTGCGTTATCTCCGCCGAAGGCATCTACTATAATTTTCATTTTTACACCTCTAAATTCATATGTGTAAGATAAGCCTCAAGGCTTTTAAGCGCTCTGTCCGAATATGCTTTTCCTCGCTCCTGCTTGTCACGAGGACGATTTTCGAGAGCAGGAAGTACACCGAAATTTGCGCCCATAGGCTGGAATTTCTCCACATATTTGTCGGATATATAGCCCGCAAGAGCGCCGAGCATTGTGTCAGTCGGTAAAATCACAGGTTCTTGACTGTTTAATCTTCGCACTGCGTTTATGCCCGCAAGTATTCCCGAAGCCGCCGATTCCATATAGCCCTCAACACCTGTAAGCTGACCTGCAAAGAACAAGTTTTCATTTTCTCTCAAAGAAAAGTCGGCATTGAGCAGTTTAGGTGAATTAATAAATGTGTTCCTGTGCATTACACCGTAGCGGTAAAATTCCGCTTTGTGCAATGCAGGAATCAGTGAAAACACCCTTTTCTGTTCACCAAATTTTAGATTTGTCTGAAATCCGACGAGGTTATACATTGTGCCCCCGCAATTTTCTTTCCTTAACTGCAGTACAGCCCACGGTCTGTGTCCCGTTTTTGGATTTACAAGACCGACAGGTTTCATCGGTCCGAATCGCAAGGTGTTTTCACCGCGCTGTGCCATAACTTCAACAGGCATACAGCCCTCGTACACCTTAGGATTGTTTACATCAAAGCTGTGCAAAGGTGCTCTTTCGGCGGTTACAAGTGCCTGATAAAAAGTTTCGTACTCTTCTTTATTCATCGGGCAATTTATATAATCGTCGCCACTGCCTTTATCGTATCTTGATGCATAGAAAGCATAATCCATATCAATGCTTTCGGCACTCACAATCGGAGCGGCGGCATCAAAGAAAGAAAGCGAAGTACCGAAGCGCTCTATTATTTTTTCGGCAAGAGCGTCCGAAGTAAGCGGACCCGTAGCAATAATTGTAATTGCATCATCGGGAATTTCTGTGATTTCTTCTTCAAAAACGGTTATGTTTTCATCGGCTCTTATTCCGTCGGTTACAAGTCTTGAAAAAATATCTCTGTCAACCGCAAGAGCACCGCCGGCAGGCACTTGGCATTTGTCAGCGCATTTCATAAGAAAAGAATCAAGTCTGCGCATTTCTTCCTTTAAAAGTCCTGCGGCGCTTTCTGTTCGCATTGCCTTTAATGAATTTGAACACACAAGTTCGCCGAATAAATCGGAATGGTGAGCAGGCGTTTTTTTCTTCGGTTTCATTTCATAAAGGTGAACCTTTATTCCGTGTGATGAGATCTGTTTAGCGGCTTCACAGCCTGCAAGACCCGCACCTATTACATTGATATAACCTTTTTCCAAAAAGTTCACCTTTCCTTTTCAGTCGTATTAATTATTCTCCGTCTTTCTCAACGAATTCCTTTTCAAATCCGCAGCCCTCTGTTGCACAATAAAGTTTCGGCTTTTTACCCTTTTTCTTAAAGAGTATGCCACCGCACTGCGGACATCTTTCGTTTACGGGTTCGTTCCAGCTTACAAAATCACATTCCGGATAATTTGAACAGCCGTAGAACACACGCTTTTTCTTTGTATGCTTAACAATAACATCACCGTTGCATTTAGGGCATTTAACGCCTGTCTTTTCAACAAACTTAAGAACATTCTTACATTCGGGGTAACCCGGGCAGGCAATAAATTTGCCGTATCTGCCAACCTTAACAACCATCTGTCTGCCGCATTTGTCGCAGATAATGTCTGTCTGATCTTCTTTAAGCTGGAGTTTCACACCCTCCATCTCTTCTTTGGCTTTCTTGAGAGTTTTGTCAAAATCGGAGTAGAATTCGTCAAGCAATTCAACCCATTCTTCCTGACCGTGCTCAACCTCGTCAAGCTTTTCTTCCATTTGTGCGGTGAATTTATAGTTTACAATCTTCGGAAAGCGCTCTTTTAAAAGGTTTGTCATAACCTCGCCGAGCTCTGTCGGATACAAAGTTTTTGCCTCACGCTTTACATACTCACGGCTTGTAATTGTTGTAATTGTTGCCGCATAAGTTGACGGTCTGCCGATACCGTATTCCTCAAGCGCCTTAATTAACGATGCCTCGGTGTATCTTGCGGGCGGCTGTGTGAAGTGCTGATTCTTTTTAAGCTCCTTGCATTTTACAGGCATATCTTTTTCAAGCGGAGGGAGCTGTGTGGATTTTTCTTCTTCCGTATCTTTGCTTTCTACATACAAGGTTGTAAAGCCCTCAAAGTCAACATAGTATCCCAACGCCTTGAAAATGTATTCTTTAGCCGAAATTTCAGCCTGTGTGGTTTTCTGAATACAATCAGACATCTGTGACGCCATAAATCTGTTCCAAATAAGATTATACAGTTTAAACTGGTCGGATGTAAGGCTTGCCTTTACATCTTCCGGAGAAAGGCTCGGCATTGAAGGTCTTATAGCCTCGTGTCCGTCCTGTGCATTGCTCTTGGTTTTAAATACTCTCGGTTTTGCCGGCAGGAATTTTTCACCGAATCTGTTTAAAATATACTGCGCCGCCTCTTCCTTTGCCACATCTGAAATTCTTAAAGAGTCGGTTCTCATATATGTGATAAGACCCGTTGCACCCATTCCCTCAATGTCAACACCTTCGTACAGCTCCTGGGCAACTTTCATTGTTCTTCTTGACTGGAAGCCGAGTTTTCTTGACGCCTCCTGCTGTAATGTTGATGTGATGAAAGGCGGTGCGGGGGTTTTTCTTCTTGTGCCGTGCTTTACTTTTGTAATCATATATTCGGCATCGGCAAGATCCTGTTCAATCTTTTCTGCCTGTTCTTGATTTTCAATTTTTATCTTGCCGTTGGCGTCGGAATAAAGAGAAGCCGAAAACGACTTTCTGCTGCCCTTAGGAATAAACTTAGCGTCAATAGTCCAATATTCTTCGGGCTTGAATTTTCTGATTTCTTCTTCTCTGTCAACAATAATTCTTACCGCAACAGACTGTACTCTGCCGGCTGAAAGTCCTCTTCTGATTTTTTGAGAAATGAAAGGACTTAACTTATAACCTACAAGTCTGTCGAGAATACGCCTTGCCTGTTGAGCGTTTACAAGGTCAATATTTATAGAACGAGGATGAGCCATACCGTTTGTTACGCCGTTTTTGGTAATCTCGTTAAATTCAACTCTGTTGTTGTCATCAAGCGGCAAGCCGAGAATATACGCAAGGTGCCAAGAAATTGCCTCTCCCTCTCTATCAGGGTCGGTTGCGAGGTAAATCTTGTCGCTTTTTTCTGCGAGCTCTTTAAGTTCTTCTACAAGTTTTTCTTTACCTTTGATGATTTCGTATTTTGGTGCAAATTTTTTCTTTATATCAACGCTGAGTCTGGCTTTAGGCAAATCTCTTACATGTCCCATAGACGCAATTACTTCGTAATTTCCGCCGAGGTATTTTTTGATTGTTTTAGCCTTAGCAGGTGACTCAACAATTACTAAATCTGACATTTACTGCCTCCGTTTATTTTAATACATACATTCTGCCCTGCATCGCCGTTACCAAACCTTTCATTTCAAGTTGAGTAAGGGCCGTAAGCACTTTAAATACAGGGATACCGAGTTCGCTTACTATTTTATCTATATGAACAGGCTTGTTGCCGATAGTACCGTAAACTGTTACGGCTGCATCGGACAAACCCAATGCTTTCAAATCTGAAATACTTTTCCGCACATCTGCATTTTCTTTATTATTAACATCAGCGGAAACGCTGCTGCTTTTGCGTGCGACATTTTTAGTTTCTTTTACAGCCTTTTCGGGCTTTAAGGCTTTATCGGAAGATACATTTGCATTAATCTTTTCAGGCTTTGCCTTATCTTTTTTATTTGTGCTGTTTTTTGATTTTGCAGTCTTTTTGCCTTTTACAGGCACTGCCTCAAGGTCGGTAAAACTTATATTATCAAAATCAAGTTTTTCGTCATCAACATATAACCCTCTGTTTGAGTTAAACTCGCTCAAAACATCCATAAAATCAGTTACAGGGCAGGCAAGCCCGTTTTTTATAAGAGTATTCGAGCCCTCGTTCTGCGGACTGTTGTTTCCGAGCAGAGCAAAAACTTCTTTGCCCTGGTCGATTGCCATTCTTGCGGTAATCAGCGAACCGCTTTTTATTCCCGCCTCCATTACAACAAGACCGTCCGAAAGAGCGGATATGATTCTGTTGCGAGCGGGAAAATTATATCTTAGCGGCGGTTCATCGGGCGGATATTCGGATATAACCGCACCGTTTTGCGCAATTGCATTTCTCATACCCTCGTTTTCGGTAAGATATTTATAGTTGATACCGCAGCCAAGCACGCATACGGTAATTCCGTTTGCAGAAAGTGCTCCTCGGTGCGACGCACAGTCAACACCGAGCGCACCTCCGCTTATAATAACAACGCTGTACTTAGCAAGAGCATATGCAAATTTGTATGAATTATCCGTACCGTATCTTGTTGCCCGCCTTGTGCCAACAATTGAAACGCTTAGGCGGTTGTCAAGTTCCGGAAGTTGTCCGTTTACATAAAGAACGGCAGGCGGAGTATCAATATTAATTAATTTTTGCGGGTAATGCTCGTCGTCAATCGCAATTACCGAATATTTCAGTTCGTTGCATTTGCTTAATATCTCATCCGCAACCGAAACCTTAGTGCTGTTAAGTTTTCGCATTTCGTTCGGCGTAAAGATACCGCAGTGTTTCCACTCTTTTTCTCCGCCGTGAACAAACTCGGCAATGTCATTGTAAAGTTTAAAAATTCTCTTTACCTTTATATTGTTATAACCGAGTGCTTTTGAAATCCATATCCAGTAACGAGCATTTTCAGAAATCATTTCATCATTTCCCACATCAGTATTGCAGCAGCCACAGATGCGTTGAGTGATTCTGCCTTGCCCTCCATATGTATGGTGATTTTGTTTTGGCAGGCTTTTTCTGTTTCTGCTTTTATTCCGTTGCCCTCGTTGCCTACAACGATTGCGCACGGAGTTTGAAATTTTACATCCGTAAGACTGACAGCGTCGCTGTTTACAACGGCAGCATACGAATTAATCTGCGGATTTTCGTTAAGGAAATCCTTAATTGAACTTTTGATTATAAAAGGTATTCTGAACACAGCGCCCATACTGCCTCTTACAACCTTTGGATTGTAAATATCGCAACAGTCACAGGAAAGTATAACTCCGCTGACATTAAATGCCTCTGCCGAGCGCAAAACAGTGCCGAGATTGCTTGGATCCTGCACATTATCAAGCGCCAAATATTTACTGTCACCCTTTATTGTATCAAACTCATTGGTTTTGTCAAGTGTTTTTATAACCGAAAGAAAGCCCTGTGGCGATTGAGTATCACTCATAAGGGCAAAAATGTTTTCATTTACACAGATTACATTCTTTGCTTTTTCTTCAAGTAAAGCAAAGTCCTCACCGTGCTTTTGCATAGCTTTTTCGGTTACAAATAATGTCTGAATTTCCGCACCGCTGAAAACTGCGTCCATACAGATTCTTAACCCCTCCGCTAAAAAAAGACCGCTCTTGCGGCGTTCTTTTGCACTTGACTTGAGTTTTACGGCTTTTTTTACATTAGAATTGTCTTTGCTTGTAACAAACAGCATCTTTTTTCTCCTAAAATGCCAATTGCGTTTGGTGTTACCCAAACGCAATTACAGTTTAAATTAAGCGTTTTTAGCCTGCTCAACAAGAGCTGTAAAAGCCTTAGGATCAGCAATAGCAATCTCTGAAAGCATCTTACGGTTCAATGTAATGCCGGCCTTTTTAAGACCATTCATAAATGTTGAATAGTTTGTGCCGTTTGCCTTGCAAGCTGCAGAAATACGAGTAATCCAAAGACGACGGAAATCTCTCTTTCTCTGCTTACGGCCGATATATGCATAGTTGCCTGACTTCATAACAGCCTGTTTAGCCATTTTGAAATGTCTTGATTTAGAACCCCAGTAGCCCTTGGCAAGCTTTAATACCTTTTTTCTTCTTTTGCGAGTCATCATCGCACCTTTTACACGTGCCATTATATATTACCTCCGATTATTATTTAAATAAAAAGCAGTACAAGCGATAAATTATTTATAAGGAATTAAACGCTTGATCTGAGCTACATTTGTCTTATCTGTAACAGCAGTCTGGCGTAAACCTCTCTTACGCTTTGTTGTTTTCTTGTTAAGAATGTGGCTCTTGTTTGCGTGTGCACGGATTACATTACCGTTCTTAGAAAGTTTAAAACGCTTTTTAGCACCACTGTGAGTTTTAATTTTAGGCATAATAAATATCCTCCTTAGCTGTGATTACTTATTGGACTTTGGTGCAAGAAACATAAGCATATTGCGACCTTCAAGCTTTGCAGGCTTTTCTACCGAGGCAAACTCTGCACAAGCTTCAGCAAAGCGGTTCATAGTTTCAAGACCGATTTCAGGATGTCCCATTTCTCTTCCTCTAAAACGGATAGATACCTTAACTTTATCGCCGTGCTTAATAAACTTAACAGCGTTGTTAAGTTTGGTGTTGAAGTCGTGTGTATCAATGTTTAAAGAGAGTCTAACTTCCTTAATATCAACAACATGCTGATTTTTTCTTGCTTCCTTTTCCCTTTTAGCCTGCTCAAAACGGTATTTGCCGTAGTCCATAATTTTACATACAGGCGGAACGCTCTGCGGAGCAATCTTAACAAGGTCAAGATTTTTTTGTTCTGCAAGTGCGAGAGCTTCCTTTGATGACATAATACCGAGCTGCTTTCCGTCCGAGCTGATTACTCTAAGCTCTTTATCACGGATTTCCTCGTTAATCTGAATATCTTTCTTGCTGATGGTTAAGCACCTCCAAAGTACCTTTTCAAAAAATAATGCGGACAGAAATACACCGTCCGCATTGCAATACAAATAAACTATTATGTTTAAGGTATTGACCCGTGCAGACGACACCCCACAGGTGAAAGCATTTCTGCTTTGCTTTATTGTACTTACACATTATATAACCGATTACCTGAAAAGTCAAGGGATTTTTCATTATTTTTTCATTATCGGAAAATATTTCTTGAAATATATGTGTTACTATGCTAAAATTATACCATTGGAGTGATGAAAATGCAATACGCAAATTATCAGCCCTATCCTTATTATCAAAATCATATGCAAAGTCCGCAGGAAATCAAAAAAGCGCACGATTTAAAGACTTTGCAAAAAAAATCAAGCGGATTGGGCTTTTATATTCTTACCTATTTTTTATCAATGAATGTCATTGTAGTCGGTATAACATTTTTATTAACCGTGTCTACGATGCTGAATATGGATATTTCTAATTTCGATACCGAAACTTTAACGCAGTATATAATGAGTAAATTGACTTCCGGTCCTGTTTTTTATTATATGCAGATTTTCGCAGCAGCCGCCTCGGCGACAATCACCGGACTGATATATTTAAAACTAAGCAAAACGCATATTTCAGACTGCCTGTCGGTTAAATCCGTAAAACCCGCTATGCTTATCGCCCTCGTACTTATGGGTATGGGCGTTTCAATGGTTTCAAATGTTGCCGCCGACCTTGTAAGTTCCAACTTTTCGTTAATCGGCATTGAATACAGTCTGAATATGAATATGTCATCAAGGTCTGTATTTGAAAATATTTTATATGTTGTTGCCATAGCCGTTACCCCTGCATTTGCCGAGGAATTTGCTTTTCGAGGTATTTTAATGGGTTCGCTTAGAAAATACGGAAATTCATTTGCAATAATTGTATCTGCCGTTATGTTCGGTGCAATGCACGGAAATATTATTCAGATTCCGTTTGCGTTTATACTCGGACTTATTTTTGCTTATATTGACTGCAAGGCAAACTCAATTATTCCGTCAATAATTATTCACTTTATAAATAACTTCTACTCGGTAATTATGGATATTTTGCAAAGTCAGAACATTGTTACCACCCGTTCTTTCTATAAAATATACTATTCAATATTTACCGCAATGCTTGTGTTCGGAGTTTTGGCTTTCCTTTATATAATGAAAAAGGATAAAAATTTCCTTAGCATAAGCGATACCTCGAATGTTGTTTCTCTCTCGCTTAAAGAAAAGATAAAATGTTTCTTTACAAGTGCAGGTACAGCTACAATAGTTGTTATCTTAATTCTTGAAACTATCATTGCTTCTGTAGCGCTATGAGTGAATTTAATATAAAGTATATGGAAAAGGCGCTTGAGCTTGCAAGAGAGGCTTTTCAGGATGACGAAGTGCCTGTCGGTGCGGTGATTGTGCGTAATGGCGAAATCGTTGCTACAGGCAGGAACAGACGAGAAAAAGAAAAGAACGCACTTTTACACGCAGAAACCGACGCAATTAACAATGCCTGCAAAGTGCTCGGCGGTTGGCGGCTTTGGAACTGCGATATATATGTAACCCTTGAACCTTGTCCGATGTGCGCAGGCGCAATTATAAACGCTCATATTCCGAATGTGTATTTCGGTGCGTACGATTTCAAAAACGGTTCTTGCGGTACTATAACAAATCTTTTTGAAATGCCGTATAATTTCAAACCGAATTGTAAAGGCGGTATTATGCAGGAAGAGTGCGCCGAACTTCTCAAAAGTTTTTTCAAGCGGTTAAGATAATTTTATTTGGAAAATATAATAACAAAAGCAAAACCGATAAGCGATTTTCAGCTTATCGGTTTTTTAGATTCTTAGTAAAACGGTTTTAATTACTTTATAAAGCAGTTTGCTAAACCAGAATTCAATAATAATTATTTTAATTTAGAATAATCTTCATCACTTACAGGTTCAAGCCATTCGTTTGATGTATTTGTACCCGGAACTTCTACTGCAAGGTGTGAGAACCAACTGTCGGGCGCCGCACCGTGCCAATGCTTAATGCCTGTAGGAATATTTATTACATCACCCGGGTTTAACTCAACAGCCTCTTTGCCCCATTCCTGATAATATCCTCTGCCGCCTACGCAAACAAGTATCTGTCCGCCGCCATTTTCAGCATTATGAATATGCCAATTATTACGGCACTTCGGCTCGAAAGTTACATTATAAATACCGACCTGTGCTGTAGACAACGGTGCAAGATAGCTCTGACCGATAAAATATTTTGCAAATGCGTCATTAGGTGCGCCAATCGGGAAAAGAATTGACTGCTGATATTTTTCCTTTTCGCTCAAATCTTCCGCATCATCAGCCCATACTTCGGTAGCCATTCTGAATGCTGCCCAAGCCTTTGGCCAGCCGGCATAGAATGCGGCGTGTGTGAGAATTTCAGCAATTTCCGTTTTTGTAATACCGTTCTTTTTTGCTGACATAAGGTGATATTTAAAGGATGAGTCGGTAAGTCCCTGTGCCATAAGTGCGGTTACTGTTACGAGTGAGCGGTCACGAAGTGAAAGTTTATCTTCTCTTGACCATACTTCACCAAAAAGTACATCGTCATTAAGTTCTGCAAATTTAGGTGCAAATTCTCCGAGCGAATCTCTGCCTGCGGTTTGTTTTACAGCCATAATCAATACCTCCAAGTTTAAAATAAAAAGTATTATTTTACAGTGATATAAAATTATCACTTCTTTATCAGTATTATAATACTTAAAGCTGACTTTAAGTCAAGAGATAAATAAAAATTTTTGGTCTGTTTTTTAATATTGGGAAATTATGGTTTAACTGATTGCTTTATCAAGCAATTATAAAAGTTTGGTCGACCTTTTCAAAGGTCGTGGGTGTGGGCAAAGCCCACAAATACTTTCCGCTTACGCAATCTGACGATAGTCAAACAGCTCGCTGTTTGGCGGCTTGAACGCAACGGCGAATGCCCTTAAAGCTTAAATGACAAAGTGAAGTTAGGGTAAATATACCCTTTTCACAACAAAAAGCC